>Ga0207096_1007_pt1 | contig 38513 bp, 28 predicted proteins | sample Alteio_BWMinHeat_86_FD_153547 | JGI IMG/M metagenome (GOLD analysis project Ga0207096, IMG submission 153547) | Enriched cells from forest soil in Barre Woods Harvard Forest LTER site, Petersham, Massachusetts, United States -... | ecosystem: Environmental > Terrestrial > Soil > Temperate forest >...
ATACCATGACTCGAGATTATCGCCCGACCATTTTTTTACCTAACACTGGCTTTGCTATGAAAGGCGATTTACCCAAGCGGGAGCCCGAACTCCTGAAACGCTGGGAAGATACAAATCTTTATGAGCGTATGATGAAAAAGGCAGAAGGATGCGAGTTGTTTGTTCTCCATGACGGTCCTCCTTACGCCAATGGCAATATCCATCTCGGTCATGCCTTAAATAAAATTTTGAAAGATGTGGTGAATAAATCCCAATATAAGCTAGGAAAATCAACACCTTTTGTCCCGGGTTGGGACTGTCATGGCCTACCCATTGAAGCAAAAGTTGAAGAAAAATACCGGGCAAAAGGCATTCAAAAAGATGACATTCCTCCCATTCAATTTCGCCAAGAGTGTAGAGACTTTGCTCAGCACTGGATTAACATCCAACGAGAAGAGTTTAAACGCCTGGGCGTCACAGGGGATTGGGATTACCCTTATACGACCATGTCCTCTCATGCCGAAGCCGAGATTGTACGGCTTTTAGGCGTATTTTTAATGGACGGCAGTCTTTATCGAGGCGTAAAGCCGGTCATGTGGTCTGTTGTCGAAAAAACAGCCCTCGCTGAAATGGAGGTGGAGTATGCGGATCACGAATCCCTTTCCATTTATGTCCGTTTCCCCATCACAAAGTCCCCTATTGCTGCCCTTAAAGGAGCCAGTGCGGTCATTTGGACCACCACAGCCTGGACCCTTCCCGGTAACCGAGCCATTGCCTATGCGCCGAATCTCGACTACATCGCTTTGCAAATTGATAAGGTGAAAGAAGGATCCCTCGCTCACATTGGCGAAATCCTTGTAATAGCAAAAAGTCTAAAGGAAACAGTTGAAACAGCAATCGGCGTGATAGACAGTACAGTTGTCAGCACTTTTAAAGGGGAAGACCTTAAAGGAACCCATTGTCACCATCCTTTTTATGGCGAAGGATATGACTTTGATGTCCCTTTGCTTCCCGGTGAACATGTCACCCTTGAAGCAGGGACAGGCCTTGTACACACAGCCCCTGGTCATGGCGTTGAAGATTTTGCTGTAGGGAAAGCATTTAACCTTGAGATACCTGAAACGGTTGCCGAAGATGGTCTTTTTTATAACCATGTTCCTCTCTTTGCAGGAAAGCATGTCTATAAGGTAGGACCTGACATTGTTGCAAAACTCCAAGAAAAAGGAGTTCTGCTCAAACAAGGGAAAATTATTCATAGTTATCCTCATTCTTGGCGATCAAAGAAACCGTTGATTTTTAGGACCACACCTCAATGGTTTATTAGCCTAGAAGAAAAAGGATTGCGTAACAAAGTCTTAGACGCCATTGAGTCGGTCCAGTGGATTCCAGAAGTCGCTAAAAATCGCATTAAAACCATGATGGAAAATCGTCCTGATTGGTGCCTTTCTCGACAACGAGCTTGGGGTGTTCCTTTGCCGCTCTTTGTGCATAAGGCAACGGGCGAAGTGCTAAGAGATTATGATGTTGTGGAACGAGTTGTTAAGGCCTTTAAAGAAGAAGGATCGGATGTATGGTATACGGCCGACCCCACTCGTTTCTTAGGCCCAGCTTATGATCCTGCTGACTATGAGCAAATCCAAGATATTCTAGATGTCTGGTTTGACTCTGGCGCGAGCCACAGCTTTGTGCTTCATCATTGGACTGCTGACCTTTATTTAGAAGGATCAGACCAACACCGGGGATGGTTTCAGTCTTCTCTTATGGTTTCATGTGGAACACACCATAAAGCCCCTTTCAAGCAAGTGATGACTCATGGCTTTATTGTGGATGAAGAAGGGCGCAAAATGTCAAAATCTCGAGGTGATGCGGTGTCTCCTCAAGTCATTACAAGCACCTTAGGTGCGGACCTTTTACGCCTGTGGGTTGTGGGAAGTGATTATCAAGAAGATTTACGCGTAGGACCCGAAATCCTTAAGAGACAGCAAGATATTTATCGCCGGTATCGTAACACCCTGCGCTATTTGTTGGGCGCCCTTGCTGAATTTTCTGAAGAAGAGCGCATTGATTATGATCAAATGCCCGAGCTTGAACAATGGGTTCTGCATCGTCTTTATAACCTAGATCAAAAAGTTCGTAAGGCATCAAATTCTTATGCCTTTCAGGCTCTCTATTCCGAGATTCATAATTTTTGCGCGGTTGACCTTTCCGCCTTTTATTTTGATATACGAAAGGATTCTCTGTATTGTGATAGTCCAAAGGACCCAAAACGTCGAGCTACCCGAACTGTCATGGATATCACGTTTGAGTGTCTTACAAAATGGCTTTCCCCTGTTTTGTGCTTTACGACGGAAGAGGCTTGGCTTAGCCGTTATCCCAGTACGGCAGAAAGTGTGCACCTGGAAACCTTCTCTGAATTGCCCTTTACGTGGAATTCCCCTCCCCTAGAAAAAAAATATGAAGGCCTTCGGAATCTCCGAAAAGTTATGACCGGAGCACTTGAAGTGGCACGAGCCTCTAAAGAGATTGGATCAAGCCTTCAAGCTCATATAAAGGTCTTCATCGATGCTTCGTATACCTCCTATATCAAAGAAGTAAATTTGCCGGAACTTTCTATTACCTCAGCCGTTGAGATCATAGAACATGCTATTCCTAAAGGCGCATTTACCCTTGAGGATACTCCTGGTATAGGTGTGTTGGTAACGCTTGCTTCTGGAGAAAAATGTCATCGTTGCTGGAAAGTTTTACCAGAAGTCGGAATCATTGAGACCTACCCCGATCTTTGCCATCGGTGTGCAACTGTTGTCGAACGAATTGATGCAGAATAAGATATCTCTTACCTGCAGCTTCGCAGCCGCCATTGCGAGCATCCCACCACCTGGGGTGGAGAAGTGTGTCATGAACTTAAATCCGCATTTATTTTTGCCTTCATCTTCCGTTTATCCTTCGACTTCGGCACTTCATGCCTACGCTCAGGACGAACGGAAGATGGAAGCTTTCTCCACACCGTTCGTCCTGAGCGTAGGCATGAAGTGCCGAAGTCGAAGGATCGAGCGGTGTGCTCTAGAATTTAAGTTAATGAGGAGCCTTGCAGAGAGCAAGGCGAAGCAATCCAGTAATAATTTAGTACGCCTACCATTTAATTTGGCCTATCAACCCACCGGTGGTGTCATCCTGAACTTGTTTCAGGATCTATGCGGTGCTTTTAATGAGATGCTGAAACAAGTTCAGCATGACAGCGAGGGGACGGATAGGCAAAACAAAATAGTCAACGTATTAGATTTGGGTAGATTATACGAAAGAGCATTTCGCACACGTAACACGCGTAAATCATTTAGCTTTTTTGAAAGTATACTCAATCGTCTATCCCATTTTAATTTTTTTCTGGATTGCTTCGCCCTGCTTTCTGCAGGGCTCGCAATGACGATACCTAGGGTACTAGGCAGAACGAAGCGACGAGGTGACATCTAAATGACTCGTCTTCTTTACGCCGCCCTCATCGCTCTTTTCATTATTGCTCTTGATCAAGCCTCAAAGGCGTGGATCCTTTATGATTTAATGAACTCCCCTACCATCATCAAAATTTTACCTTTTTTGGATTTTATCCTTGCCTGGAATAAAGGCATTGGTTTTGGCTTTTTGAAAGCTCATTCTTACTGGCAAACCTTTGGACTTATTGCGCTAGCTTCAGGCATTTCAATAGGCCTAAGTATATGGATTTGGCGAACAACAGACAAGCTTTTGCTGATTGGTCTCAGCATGATTATCGGCGGGGCCATTGGCAATATCATTGATCGTTTGCGTTTTGACGGCGCAGTAGTTGATTTTATTTACGTTCACGTTTACATTCTCGGTTATCATTTTCCTGCCTTTAATGTCGCTGATAGCGCTATTACGGTAGGTGTGTGTCTTTTAATACTAGAAAGCTATGTGAGGAAAAAACAGTGATTCAACGCTCTCATTTTATCGCCCTAACCCTTGTCTCTGTAACCCTAATATTGCAGGGATGCAGCTCTGTTAAGAAAACGTTTGGCATAGAACGGGATCCACCGAATGAATATGCAGTGACACCTAGTGCACAACCTCTTGAAATGCCACCTGACTTTTTTTGTCTTCCCGCACCAAAGCCTGGCATGGAACGCCCTCAAGATAAGGTAGCAAGGGATACCCAGGAAGAGAAATTCCTCGGTTCGACAAGAAAAAAAGAATCATTAAGTGCTGGCCAAAAAGCTCTTCTCGATATGAGCGGTGCTCAGCCAGACCAAGAACACATACGATCCAAGGTTGATACGGAAGCCCGTATGGAAGGGAGCAAGGACAAACCTATTATAGAAAAATTGGGAATTAAAAAATCAAAACCAAAAGGGGATGCGGTTAACCCCTATGAAGAAACTTTAGAGCTCCAAAAACAAGGCGTTCCACAAAATCCTAGTGCTCTGCAGCAACTCATGCCTCCTCCCGCTGTAAGACATTCCCAGCAAAAAGCGGAGCAGGGCCTAGGTGGTAATCCCAAACCTAGATGCGCTCCTCAAGAGAACCCCAATGCAGCCAATCCTACCCCTTAAAGGCAAAAAAATGACGTATGAACAAAATCTTGATGGTTGTCATCATAGCAAAAACGATAAGGCGCCCCTTCATACTTTTTTACAGTCAAATGCATTAGAGACTTTTCGAGAGGTTTATCACAAAGGTCAACTCGCGCCCCTTTCTTTGGTTGACCAACAGGACGATATTAAACTTTACCAATCGGCCGCTACCCAATTTGAAAATTTTGAAGACATCCTTATTTTAGGAACAGGCGGATCAAGCTTAGGGGGGAAAACCTTTTATGCGCTCGCAACACAAAAGAGGCCTCGCCTTCATTTTATAGATAATATTGATCCTTATACTTTTACAAAATTATTTGAAATAATTAATACTAAAAAAGCGGGGGTTTTAGTTATTTCAAAATCTGGTTCAACGATTGAAACTCTTTTTCAACTCTTGATTTGCTTGCAGCACTTTGAAAAACAAAACATACGAAACCATTTTATCGTCATTACAGAGCCAACCCCTAATCCCTTAAGAAAGATTGCGGCAGACTATAATTGGATGTGCTTAGACCATCCAACAAATGTAGGGGGTCGATATTCTTGTTTTTCCGTTGTAGGGCTGTTACCTGCTATTCTAGCCGAACTTAATCCTTACGCCATTCGAGAAGGTGCACAGACCGTTCTAAAACAGCACATAACAAACGACCTCCCCCCCGCCTTTGAAGCAGCAGCAATGGCTGTCTACCTGGAAAACCATCATAAGAAAACCCTTTCTGTCATGCTACCCTATGCGGATCAGCTTGATTCTTTCGCTCTTTGGTACCGCCAACTTTGGGCAGAAAGTCTGGGAAAAAAAGAGAAAGGTTCAACCCCCATCCGCGCTATTGGAACTGTTGATCAACATAGCCAACTTCAGCTATATCTTGATGGCCCAAAGGATAAGTATTTCACCATTCTTACCCCCCAATGGCAAGGACGGGGAGAACGGATCTCTTCATCTCTCATTCCTGAGTTGCAAAACAAAACAATGGGAGATCTCTTCGCTGCTGAGCAAAGAGCGACATATGAAACATTGGTGCGTCACCAATGCCCAACGCGCCTCATTACGCTTGATACCCTTAACGAGTCTTCGCTTGGAGCTTTAATGATGCACTTTATGATTGAAACAATCCTAACTTCATACCTCATTGGTGTGAATGCCTTTGACCAACCAGCCGTTGAAGAGGGAAAACGCCTCGCAAGAGAGTTCCTTGCTGCATAGGGGGTGTGAGGGGTATGTTCTTGTCCAAACCTCAACCTAAGGAGCTAGGCACTATATGAACATTCGCAGGCTTGAACCTCATCTCGTCAATCAAATTGCAGCCGGAGAAGTGATTGAACGCCCCGCTTCCGCCGTTAAGGAACTGGTCGAGAATGCTCTTGATGCACAGGCCACAGCGATCACTGTTCAGCTAAGGGATGGGGGACGAAGCCTCATTGCAGTTACAGACAATGGTATGGGAATGGGAGTGGATGACCTTGAACTAGCCATTGAGCGCCATGCTACATCAAAACTCCCTGCCGGGGATCTTTTTAACATTCAAACCCTTGGTTTTCGGGGAGAAGCCCTCCCCTCAATTGGGTCCGTCAGTCGTTTGCATTTGACAAGCCGCCAGCAAGGAGCAGATGACGCCTGGCTCTTACGGGTGGAGGGGGGTGAAAAAAAACCACCCATGCCGGCGTCTCATCCCCATGGAACCCATATTGAGGTGAAGGACCTATTCTATGCCACCCCTGCCCGTTTAAAGTTCCTTAAAACACCCTCAACCGAGCTTTCCCATACGGTTGAGATTTTGAACCGACTGGCCATGGGGCACCCTTCTGTAGGCTTTAAACTGCTTTCTGAAGGCCGGGTCGTGTTTGATTATAAGCCCTGTGAATCACTCCACATGCGTCTTACCCAAGTCATGGGAACAGAATTTTCCCAAAATGCCTTGCCCCTTGAGATGAGCCGAGGGGATATCCACCTTAAAGGTTTCATTTCTTTACCAACATTAAATCGCTCAAATGCAACGCACCAATATCTTTTTGTCAACGGGCGCCCGGTCAAGGACAAGCTCCTTCAGGGGACTGTACGTGCAGCTTACCAGGATTTTTTGGCTTCAAACCGCTATCCCCTACTCGCTCTCTTTGTGGATTTACCTCATGAAGAAGTGGATGTAAACGTTCACCCCGCCAAGACGGAAGTTCGTTTTCGGGATAGTGGGCTGATTCGAGGAACCATGGTAAGTGCTCTCAAACAAACTCTTGGGGGGGCAAGCCATAAAACAGCAACAACCGTGAGTGCACAAGCTTTGCAAGCCCTACGCCCTGAACCGATCCATCAACCCTCCCTCACAGCCTACAAGCCCACAGGTTTTTATAGAACAAACGGGCCATACCAACCTCCTGCCTTTACCCCACGAACTGAATCTCACCCCATGGAATCCTTACGAGAAGATCCCGTTTCTATCGAGATGGTTGAGCGTCCCATGGACATCCCTCCCCTTGGCTTTGCGAAGGCGCAGATTCATCACACCTACATTATTGCTCAATGCGCAGAGGGTATAATTATTGTGGACCAGCATGCAGCCCATGAGCGGCTGGTCTATGAACGCTTCAAGACCGAAAAGGGGAGGATTACACGCCAACCCCTTCTCATTCCCGAAGTTGTAGAGCTCGATTACAATACGTTGCAGCACCTGAAAGACCTTCAACAAGAGCTTGCGGATTTTGGCCTTGTCATTGAACCTTTTGGGGAAAAAGCAATGCTTATCCGTGAAATTCCTGCCTTATTAGGGGAAATAAACTTTCAAGGTCTTTTAAAGGATTTAGGAGATGAAATTGAGGCAATGGGCAGTCCTTTAAGCCTCAAAGAAAGACTAGCAGAAATTTTAGCAACCGCAGCCTGCCATAACAGCGTACGAGCGGGGCGTAAGCTTTCCCTTGAAGAAATGAATGCCCTCCTCCGCCAAATGGAAAACACTGCCCACTCTGGTCAGTGTAACCATGGGCGTCCCACCTATGTGGAATTGAAACGCGCGGATATCGAAAAACTATTTGGGAGACGGTGAAGCAGAAATCAGTAACGGGGGTTCAGTGTTGTTCAGTCCTTCGACTTCGCTGCTTCGCTTCCTTCGACTTCGGTCCCCTTCGACAAGCTCAGGGGACCTACGCTCAGGACGAACGGTGTGGAGAAAGCTGAAATTAAACATTGTCAAAGCACCAGGGTCCCGGGATTTAGCACTGCTGGTGGGGTGCCGTCTATTAACCAGCTATAACCAGGGGCCGCGGGTAAACCTCATCTGATCGTCCCATAAGATAGTTGATGAACATCCCCAACCATTCCCGTGAGCTCGCCTGCCAGGCATCCAGGTTAAGTTTTAGTCCTAAAAACCACCCCATCTCCCCTTGACCAGATGTATGATAATCCACAGGGTAAGGAATGACATTAAATCCTGTTTTTCGAAAAAGCCCCACAGAACGCGGCATATGATAGGCTGACGTGACCAGCAACCATTGATCCTGGCCGTTAGGGTTCAAAAGCGCCCCTGTTTTTGCAGCATTTTCCTTCGTGTCTTTTGAATTTCCCTCAAAATGTATGAGAGCAGGATCTAAGCCTAAAGCTTTGAATTCTTTTTTAGCTGTTGCTGCCTCAAAAGCATTGCCTGTAAAAACAAGTTGAAGATGGGGATTTGCCTTTGCAATTTCAACAAACTGAATAAAGCGTCCAGCCGCTAAATTATAGGCCGTTTCGCCTCGCCCCAGGGTTGTGCGTTGATCAAAACTCCCCCCTAAAAGAATCATTCCCTTAGCTGTAGGAGGAATGTGAACGATTTTTGGAAACCGATTTTCCAGACATTCAAAGGTCCACACGCCTACAGGAACAACAGCAAAAAAGACAAGGCCCGCACAGCTGAATACAAGAAATCCTTTCCCCCATTTCTTTTGTTTAAAGAATAATAACACCCCTCCAAAAATTAAAAAAAGAATAAACAAGAGATCAATATTGATAATCCACCAGCCAAAAAATCGATAGATTGATTCGAAAATGTTCATGAGTTCCCTCCTTAGAAGATTCTATACTCATTCAACTTGAAAGTGTTGATGTTTCAGCATCTAAAAGAGATCCCAAAACAAGTTCCAATACTGTTCATTTAAGAAAACATAGCAATGATTATCCCCCTTTATTGTCATCCCCGCGAAGGCGGGGATCCAACATAACCATCTGGAATCAATCAATTTTCCTATGGATTCCCGCCTTCGCGGGAATGACACTTTTAATTTAACAGAATAATAAATTAACTAAAATGAACAGTATTGGAAACAAGTTCGGGACAATCGGGGGACGATCCACACTTTCATTCATGATCAGCATATTTTTTTAAATTATATCAGGAGGTTTTTTGAATGTCACGAGAAACTTGCGCATCACACAGGACGATTGAATATAGCAATCCGCAGCATTTTAAAGTAAACTCTCTCTATTAGGCAAAAACAGGGAAACATCGTGAGCCGAGAAAATTTTGAGCAAATGCTCGATTACTATCAACAAGAAATGATGTATTTACAGCGTGCAGGAGCACAATTCTCTGCTCAATACCCTAAAATTGCCCAAAATTTAAACATGTCCGCTACAGGATCCTCAGATCCACACGTAGCGCGACTTTTGGAATCTTTCGCTTTCCTTACAGGTCGCTTACAAAAAGAATTGGATAACCGGTATATCCAATTTACGAATACTCTTTTAGGAGTGCTCTATCCTCAATTTGTGGCTCCCTTCCCTTCTGCAGCGATAGCCTCGTTCCGACTTTCTCCACACCTGGGTAAGTCAACAGCTGGATATCCAGTCCCCCGAGGAACCGCTCTTTTTACAGAAGCACAGGAAAAGAAAATCTGCCGCTTCCAAACAGCCTATCCTGTAGAACTGTGGCCATTTGATGTCTCAACCGCTCAAATCATAAATGTGGATCAAAGCCCTTTTCCCCCAAATCTTGTCAAAACGCAGTGGATATTACAGTTGCGTATTGAACGCTATGACGGAAAAATGAGTGAGCTTGATCCCTCTTCTCTGCGTTTTTTTCTCTCTGGTGATTCATTTACAACCCAATGTCTATATGATAGCATTTTGGCCTACCTACCTGACACACCAACACCCGTATTCATTAAGGCAGATAAGACGGATGGGTTCACTCAATTGCCTGATGGGTCCATCGTCCCTGTCGGATTCGGGGAAGATGAGTCTTTAATCCCCTACCCCCACAAAGCACTTGATGCTTATCGATTGTTACATGAATTTTTTGTCTTTCCAGATAAATTCAAATTTTTGGATATTAAGAATTTTTCGACCGTGGGAGCAGATCATTATGTGGATATTTATATCCCCTTAGCAGATCGTAGCCGGGCAGATAAATTCCATATTAACGAAAGACATTTTGTTTTAGGGTGCACCCCGATCATCAACCTCTTCTCTAAAATTAGTGAACCTATTGATTTGAATTATCAATCCGTATCTTACCAAGTGGTAGGGGATCAAAGAAATGAGGATTCAACGGAAATCCACACGATTTTAAAGGTTGTTGCTGCTGTAAGCGGGGGAAAAGAAACAGAGGTTTTTGCCCCTTATTTTTCCTATGATTACGATGTAGAAGCGCAGGATAATGGTCTCTTTTGGCATTCCACCCGATCACCCTCTGCAATACCAGACGTTTCAGGAACTGAGGTCTTTCTTTCATTTGTTGATTATAATTTTAGCCCAAAAAACCCGAGCAACCAAATTATTTATGCTTATACCCTCTGCACGAATCGCGACTTACCCCTTTATATCCCCGCTGGGGGCGCTCTCCAAGTAGAGGGAGAAATTCCTCCAGCATCGATTACATGCCTTTCTAGGCCTACACCTCCTATACCGCCTTCCCTAGATGGGGAATCCCAATGGCGTGTCATTTCCCAGCTTTCTCTCAACCATCTCAGTTTAAGTGGGAACCAACAAGCGATTTTAGCTTTAAAAGAACTTTTACAGCTTTACTCTGACTTTAATAAAGGAAAATCCCACCCTGAAATTAATGAGCTCGAAGACATTACCTATAAACCCGTTATGCGGCGTTGGGGACAAGATTCATGGAGAGGATTTATACAAGGCTTAAGCATTACCCTAACAATAGATGAAATGCCCTACTCTGGGCAGGGGGGATTTATGCTTGCCTCTGTTCTTAATGAATTTTTTAATCTTTATGTCTCGCTCAACTCTTTTACAGAACTTACGCTTATTAGCTCTCAAAGTGATGGAATTTGGAAACGATGGCCCGCACAAATCGGAAGTCAGCCCCTACTGTAAGGGATATCCTTTTTCAAGAGCCTTATCGGTTTGAATTCCATCAAGCCATTAAGCTCTTAGAATACCTGTATCCCAAAGCGGTACCTTTTGGTGAGACCGTTAACCCTTTGGATGAAGTCATAACGGTTAAGTCTCGGATTTATTTAGAGTCCATGGCAAGTGATATTTACTCTTTGGAAAATGTTCCCTTGCGTTCCCATTCTCCCGCAATTCTTAGTGTGAATTTCATGGGGATTGCAGGCATTCAAGGCCCTCTTCCCTTTCCTTATACGGAAATGCTGATTCAGCGCATACGCAATGGGGACACAAGCCTTAAGGATTTTCTTGATATTTTCAACCATCGTCTCGCCTCAATTCTACATCGCATACGCAAACAATATCTCATCAGTCTCAATTCTCATGTACCGGAAAAAACAGAAATTGCGACTGGGCTCAAAGCGTTTATAGGAATTGGACAACCCGCCCTTGAACATCGCTTACATGTGTCGGATCGGAGCCTTTTAGATTATGCTGGTCTCTATTGGTCACGTCCTCGCTCTGCAAAAGGACTTGAATCTATATTAAACAGTTATTTTAATATCCCCATTCGGGTAGAAAGGTGTGTAGGTCGATGGCGTCTTCTTACAAAAGAGCAGCAAACCCATATTGGTCAAACGGGGCAGTGGCAAAAATTAGGAGATGGGGCTGTTTTGGGAACCCGAATTTGGGATCAAATAAACCATTTCCGTCTTCATGTGGGTCCAATTGACGCAGAAAAACTGGATATTTTTCTCCCCTCAGGCAAAGGGTTTGCACGCCTCAAAGATCTCGCGGAACTATACGTAGGGCCCATCCTAGACTTTAGTATACGGTATGTGGTCAAAAATCCACCCTCAAGCTATCTACAAAACAAAAGTTATTTAGGGTGGCGGTCATGGCTTGGCAGATCTTTACTTGTTGGGGATGATGTGAGAGTGGCGGGAAGGGCGGTTAGCAAATAAGGTTGATATTGGACCTCGTTCGAAACTGAATCTGATCGTCCCAAACCATCATGCTGGGTCCTGTCCCCGCGAACGAAGGCGGGGATTGTTTCAGCATCTAAAAGAGATCCTGAACTAAATTCAGCATGACAGTTTGGGGCGATTAGGTTCAGTTTCGAAAGAGGTCTAATGGATTGCGACGTCCCCCCTACCACGGGGCTTGCCCCGTAGAGGGTTCACATGAGGCAGCCGAGGCTCCCGAACTATTGGCTACCGGTATCGTTAGCTGTTGTTGCAGACGTCGCTGGTGATGTAGACGTGGATACTACTGCTGGTGGTGTAGACGTTGTCGATGATGCCACACTTGAGCTGCTGGGGGCGCTGGGGGTGCTTGATATGACAACCGAACTGCTACTTGGAGGAAGGCAGACGATTGGCAATATAGGCACAATACCAGCACGTATCGGTGAATTTTCTTCTCTCTGTTTCTCACTCTGTAGAACTTTTTTCATTAGATTCATGAGTTGAGGATTCCGTCGTTGTGTAGGTTTTTCTAAAACAGCTGCTAATACTGCCACAGGGCCTTGCTGAGCATTAGTACGCACCCCAACTCCCTGTATATTTGAGGACGCTAATGACGAAGCCGGAGTTATTGTAACCGTTGAGCTTGGTAATTCAGAATCATTCTGGACAAAAGGATTAGGAATTTGTTGCCCCAAAGGAGCCATCAGTCGTACGGGCTTATCTTCATTCAGGCTTCCATTGTTTTTAGCATTTTCCAGCTTTTCTAGCTTCTTCTCGTACTCCCGCTGTTGTGAATGTCCAGGAATTGTTACATTGATCATCGGCTTCACATCGCGTATTTCCTCGTCAATGGGGTTCGCACTTGCGGCAGAGGAGGACGGGGCATCTGTGCTACTACCAGCTTCAAACTGATGAGGAGATATAAAAGGTCTGTCTATGGGAATTTCCGCAGCAACAGGCATATACGCCATAAGCTCATCCTCGCTCTGGTACGTCTCTTTTCCATCACCTCTAGCAGCTTTCAACTTTGTTATCCTTGCCTGAAGTTGGTGTCGGTCACGTTGATTGGCAGGACCTTCTTCTAATAAATTCAATCCTGCTGTCAAATCTGCTAGCTCATTGTCAATGTTAACATGTGCGGGTGCACTTGCAGCAGAGGAGGACGGAGTGTCAGTTTCTATAGGCTGTTGAAACTTTTCCTTATTCGTTCGAAATTGACTAAGAAGACGATTTTTATCAAGTTCGGGTATACCATCACCGAGAGCCCTTAACTTTTGTTCCATTTTCTCTTCGGTCATTTCTTCTTGCTCCTGTTTCACATCCACCCATCCAACAGGATTTTTTGGTCTGTCTTGCTGTATTTGACTTGCCTGCTTGCGATAGTTTGCTTGGTCGGTTGGATTTAGAATTCCCGCGTCTTCAAAAAATTTAGAGTAATAGGCGTCTGTGAGCTCTACCGGCTCGGGTGTACTGACGGTAGCGCTTGCGGCAGAGGAGGACGGAGTTTCAGTTTCTATAGGCTGTTGAAACTTTTCCTTATCCTTTCGAAATTGACTAAGAAGACGCTTTTTCTCAGCTTCGGATATAGCATTACCAAGATTCCTTAACTCTTGTTCCATTTTCTCTTCGGTCATTTCTTCTTGTTTAACTTTGGCCTTTTCCCCTTTCAAAAGGATGTCCTTTTGTTGGGCCAGGGTAAGAGACTGGCCTGTCATTTGCATCCTTAGCTTACTAACAAGGTCTGCGCGGTCGATCCACTTCTTGTTTACTTGCTCTTTTGTTTTGCCTACTGTTTTCCACTTTGCTTCTTTCGCTGAAGAAGGAGACTTGGCTTGCTTTGCTTTAAGTTTACATTTTTGGCCAAGCTCATGGTAGTTTAAGTTTTCAGCTGTTGAAATCATCTCATACCAACCGGCAAAAGCAGGTTGAGAACAGTGAAGAGAAATACCACATAAAATGGCAAATCTAAATGCTGTCAAAGGGATTTGGTGCTTGATTTTGGTATTCATAATATTCTCCTTTAGTTATATAGTTAAAAATATTTGTTTTTCATTTAGGTTTATATCTTGCCCAGGGCGATTTGATACAAGTAAAAACAACTCCGGTGTTGTCATCGCGAGCCCTCGAAGAGGGCGTCGCGATCCATAAAAAAACGGGCAAAAGAGTGGATTGCGACGTCGCTAACGCTCCTCGCAATGACGACTGTGGATGGGCAAATTACTTGTATCAAACTGCCCTCATATCTTGCCCGTGTTGCGAATAAGAACCCAAATAATTTTTATTTCCAAATATAAACATTATCTCTCATCCAAAATTGGGATTACCATTACATCTGCGCTGAAGAAGTTCGAGCAAGAAGCTGTATTATTGCAGGAATCTCTCTTTGAAGCTGTTGCCAACAGGGAAGGTTGGGGTTATCACTATAGGCCTCTTGCAAGGGGCGCAAAAAGATACTTCTAAGAAGTGTATTTTGACTATTTAGACACTTCCTACAATCCTCAAGCGTGCGAGCAGAAAAGGAAAATTCGTAATATTTAGCCTTCTCAAGGTTATTGAGGAGATTATCAATGATTTTGTCTTCTTCGCTAATACGAATGGAATTTTCTTGTTTATTCGTCTTCTTGATTTGCTGGTTTTCAGCTGGGTCAATGTACGCCATGAGTTCAGGACAATCCTTTCTAACCTGATCCCAATAAGGCAGCTTGGGGGTATAAGCTGCATAAGCCTCTTTCAGCATAGCAAGGATGTCTGCTTTAAGAACTAAATCTTGACCCTCTAAGCAGTGCTGGCATTCTTGAAGAGTAGCCCGCGAAATAATAGACCCCTCGTCTTGCTCGGCATATGAGATTTCGCTAATGAGGCGCTGAAATAACGGTTCTGCACCAGCACTTCCCGTAAAATCTTCGTCCGCACCACTTACGTTCCTTGCAACCAGCCGCTTCGTTATTTCAGGTATTGTTTCCTCTATTTGTGCCCAATACTCAGACTTGCCCTCTGATTGATCATAAAATACTTGCAGCAGATCATGGATCGTATTTTTAAGATCGAAATTTTTACTCTCTAAGCATTCCTTAAACGTTTGAAGGTTCTCTTGTGAAATTTTTGCATGAGAAGCTTCAGCTTCACCAAGCGCCAAGATGAGCTTTTCAATAAGTGGCTCGGTGTCTAAAATTTTAAGACCTACAGCCATAAGTTCAGCAAGTTCTTCCTCTTGCTTTTTTTTATGTTTCGCTAAAAATTCTTTTTCCTCTTTTTTCCAGGCTGTCTCGGGATTTGGATCAATAATGTACCCCAATTTTGTGAGGATACATTCAAAAAAGGCTCTTTTGCAATAAATTCCCTTGTAGGTACCCGCAAGCTGATTATGCTGGTCTTTCACCTCGAAAAATGGCGTATCAAGCGTTGCTTCTGGAGTCTCCAATATCTCTGACGCTGCACTGTAAAGATGGTTGAGATAAGGATCACTTGTAATGAGATCTACAATACTATCATGGGTCAGAACTTGGCCTTCAGGATTTTTTTGTCTTCCCTTTTCATAGGCTGCGTACGCCAAATCAATCGCTTTTTCCGCATTAAATGGTTCAAAAGTGACCCTTTTTACAATATCTGGCCCATTGCTTTGTGGGTATGTCTTTTGAACCCACCCGCCCTTTAGAAATTTATCCATTATATCCTTGACGGACAAGATACCATCTGCATCTTGCTTTAGGATATTATAATTAAAAGAAAAAAACTTATCTAGAGGATCGCCTGTATGCATAAGGGACAAAAACGTCCGTGCTTTTACAAACTGTGGAACAATCGTTCTCCATTCGTTATCATCAGAAAGATTTTTGTATTTTTGGCAAAAATCGGAGACATAGAGCTCGTGAACCTTAGCGATCTCAGCTGCCGTACTTTTAGGACTCGTGAAACTACCTGTCTCAAAATAATCAAGCCCCTCTCTAATTCCATCAATACATCGCCCAAAAAGTTGGGCCAAAGTTTGAGCCGTTGTGCAATTATTGAGATGCCCCTGACTTATTGCATCTGTTTCGTGTACGTATCGTGCATTGTTATCGTGAAGATGGGCAAAACGCTTACGTTGTAGTTTTTTAGTCGTCATGAGAGGGTCTTCAGACCTACCAACAGGAACAGAAAAGAGAAGGCGATTAAAAACGGAAGGCAAGTAAAAAAAAGATTCCAAAAGTTTTAATTTTAATACTTTGTTGTCCCATTTCTGATTAATATCATTAGTTTTTATAAAATTAATACGTCTTTCTTTAAAAGACCAAATAATACCCTCTTCATTGCTCTCTAAAGTTTCCCGTAAAATAGGTTCGTAAAGGTCAGGTATAAAAACCATCGTATTGCCACGAGCCCTTTCCTCCTCATAACGCTTGTCCAAAAGGAAGGTCAAACTTTTATTACCTATAAACACCTGAGGTGCAAAATCTGTTGATCCATCCAGATCAAGCGTAACAATATTTTTAATATTTGCAGAGAGAAATTCATAATCTTCTTTTGATGTGAGTATATAAAAAATGCTCTTATACAACGAATATAATTGCTCCTTAAGTTGATCATCAGAAACATCTGAATAAACTTTATTCACATCATTGCAAGTTCTATCGAAAAAGGGATTTGCATATAAGTAACTAGGATTAATGCATTTCTCATTGGGTTGTTGTCCAAGAAGGACTTTTCTAAATATCTGTTGGGCTACTGCATAATCATCATTATAGGAATAGGAATAGGGGAAATTAGCGTGAAGATCCTCCAAGCGTAAGTTTTTGGCTTTAAGGTCTTGAAAACGTTGTGTGGCTTTTTTCTGCTGAGTCTTAATTTGTTGTGGTAAGCTTTCAAGAAAAACCTTGAGTTTTGCTTGGCACATATCGTCAAACAAGTCGGCATACTGACGGTTTGTTTGGGCTTCCGGAGAATGCTTTGGTGCTTGTTCAAAACGATTATTATAGTAGCGTGAAAGCTCAAAGAGGGCGCTTATAACCCCAATATCATCAGGCTCACGATTTACGCTTGTAAGATCTTGGCGATAAACATCGTCATAGCGTTGTAGTGCATGGGCCAGGGAACTAAATTCTTCCTTTAAGGCAGGGAGATTTTCTTCATATTTTTTGATCGCTTCTTCCTGTTTTTGAACGTGGACTTGCATTGATTTAAATTTTTCAGCCAGTTGCTTTTGTTGGTCTGTAGGTGGAAAAGGTTTGTTCTGAATAGTCTTGTAGACCTTTTGTGCCTTACAGATATAGGTCTCAAGATAGGCCTTATAGTAAAAAATGCGTGATTCAGGAGGGAGTGCTGATAAGGTCTCTAGTCGTTTGGAGATACTATCTAGGCTATGGACTTTTTGTATTTTTTCCAAATCTTCATTTTCTTTTGTTAGAGCTTGTTCTATAGCAACGCTATTATCGATAGGAACCACTCGTGTAAAATATTTTCCGTCCTGCACCACTTCCCATGTATTGTTTCCATGGACACTAGAAGCCACAACCCTATAAGGGTTTGAAAGAGTAAGTTGTTTATGCTTATCGTATTGCCAAATAATAAGGGGTTTCTTATAAAACGAGCAGAGTGCGGTCAAAAAATGCGTCATTGGCGCTATCTCGGAACGAAGAGAAGTTATAGGATAATCTTGTTTAGCAATACAGTGATTTACATAAGCCGTATATATATCTTCTCTATAGCCCAGTCGGCTATTTTCAAATGATGTCCAAACTGACGCAGATTCACGCTCATTATCTGATAGGGCCAAGAGCAGGCTTTTATATTCTGCAAAGGCTTGCCGTAAAGGGTCTGGCAACGGTAAATAGGTTGCCTCTATCTTGGCGATGTTTGAGGAGGGGGTACAAGTGAGTGCTTGGTGAAGTTTAGAGACAATTGTCTCAAGATTTTCCTCAACTCCAATTTCCCCTTTTATGGGGTCATGAGAGTTGAGAGCTCGACGTACCCGGCCTATTTCTTGGCGAACTGCTTGTTCCGCGGAAAAGTTATTTTTGAAAAACTCATAGATTGCGGGCTGCCAGTCAAGTCGTACCTGTAGAGCATAAGCGTTTTGTAAAAGTTCTCGGGCCACGCCTTGACGCGTCAAGCCAAGGGCAGAGAACACGTTATCCCCATCTTGGGGTGTAAAAAAACGACGACGTAACCCACCATAGTCCCCAGCAGTATAATTTTCTTTATCAGAGAGTCGATGTGAGACTATCGTTTTTTTTTCTTTATATTTGATAAATTCAGAGCGACTCGCATAAAGCGCGGAGAGATCCTCATCATCTACGAGCATAGCTTGGGAGGAGGTAGGGGTGAACAAACAAGTTGTCCCTAGAAAAAAAGACATGAGCAAAGAATATTTTTTAATCATCACACCACAAAGTTTACAAATAAACACAACGTAAGAGCTCTTGCATAACCCTTTGCCGTTCGCCCTTATATCTGGGCGTAGGTTCTTGCCCTGAGCTTGGCGAAGGGAAAGGACCGAAATCAAGGGTTGTCTAAGTCATCCTTCGACTTCGCTGCTTTGCAGCTACGCTCAGGATGAACGGCAAAGGGGTCCATAACCTCTTACTCATACCGCGAAGAGGGTTATGCAAGAGCTCTATTTTATCAGGTGGAGTATACACCAATTCTCGCTAATAAGCAACCGCTTATTTTCAAGAAAAAATTGATTAAAATCAACGAGATTTTAAAATTTTAAATACCCCCCTCAAAATTGATTCGTGCGTGGAAATCCACTGGGAGGGAGCTTCCCCCCCTGCCCTCTTTTTCCAAGCCAAGGGAGAAGATTCATCTCAAGCCGTGTTTTCTCACCCAGGACCCAGGAAAGACCTTCTGCAAGCGTAAAGAACTTTGCATCCGACAATCCTCCGCCTTTATAGCGTTGCAGGATGACGCCTTTCCCGCGGGCCATTTCAGGAATCTCATCTATTGTAAAAATAAGTAGTTTTCGATTCTTGCCAATAATGGCAATGTGATCACCCTGGACTTCACGGCATAAAGCCGCTTTTGTGCCTTCTATATTAAGGATTTGCTTGCCCCCTCGCGTTTGAGCCACCAGGCTTGCGCGCGAGGTAATAAAGCCTCGCCCATCCGCTGAGGCCACCAAGACTTTTACATCCTCATCTTGGGGAGAATGGAGGAAGAGATCCACCACCTCTTCTTCTGGCGCAAGATCGATAAGAAGGCGTAAGGGGTCTCCATGACCCCGTCCCCCCGTTAGCTTATCTATAGCAAGGGTGTAAAAACGCCCGAGAGAGGTGAAAACAAGCAACTTATCTGTCGTTTCAGCTTTCAAAAGAAATTGCTCCCCATCCCCATCTTTATACTTAATGTCATTAGGCACAATGGCATGCCCTTTAAGGGCGCGAATCCATGCTTTTTGAGAGCACACAACCGTAACAGGTTCTCGCTCGATAATAGCTTCAAAAGGGATCACCACATCTTGCGGCGGGTCAGCAAGGACAGTTCGTCTTTGACCCAATTCAGTGCCTTTATTAAATTGAGCCTTAATGGCTTCAATTTCCTTAATAATCTTATCTTGTTGACGAGATGGCGTATCTAAAAGTTTTTCAAGTCCTTTTTTCTCTTTAGAAAGACTTTCATATTCCCCTCGAATTTGGATTTCCTCGAGTTTTCGTAAGCTGCGTAAGCGCATATTTAAGATGGCTTCGGCCTGAAGTTCACTGAGCCTCCATCTTTCTTGCATAATGGGGCTGGGGTTATCTTCTTCTCGAATCAGGCGAATCACTTCATCTATGTTAAGAAAAGCAATCAGGTAGCCGTCTAAAATGGCCAGTCGGTGATCGATCTTGTCCAAGCGAAAACGCGTCACACGCCCCAAGACATCGAGGCGATGCTGATAAAAGGCCTCAAGAACTTGCTTAAGGTTTTTTACCCCTGGCACACCACTACCATCCACCACATTCATATTCAAGGGAATACGCCCATCCAAATCCGTTTGACGGAAGAGAGATTCCATCAACATTTCAGGATCAACTGTTCGCGCTTTAGGCTCAAAAATCAGGCGCACGATGTCCGTTGATTCTTCACGCATATCCCCTACAAGAGGCAGTTTTTTATCGGCCAGCAAGGTTGCGATTTTTTCTACAAGTTTAGATTTTTGTATAAAATAAGGGATTTCAGTGACCACAATCTGGTATTGACCAAATTCAAGCTTTTCAACTTCCCATTTTGCTCGCAAGCGAAAGCTTCCCCGTCCTGTCATATAGGTTTTCAGAATACTTTCACGACTTTCAACCAACACACCCCCCGTCGGGAAATCAGGGCCAGGAATGAGTGCAACGAGCTCTTCAACCGAAATTAAGGGGTTGCGAATAAGGGCGACAAGGCCTTCACAGATTTCGCTCAAATTGTGGGGGGGAATGCTGGTCGCCATGCCCACCGCAATACCCGTTGATCCATTCACTAAAAGATTGGGGATAGCAGCAGGCATAACGACCGGCTCTATGTTTTCCCCGTCGTACGTTGCTTTAAAATCAACAGCGTTTTGATCAAGCCCTTCCATTAAGGCTTCTGCAGCCGCTGTTAGGCGGGCTTCTGTATAGCGCATGGCGGCGGCCGAATCCCCATCAATATTCCCAAAGTTTCCTTGACCATCTACAAGGGGTAAACGCACAGCAAAGTCTTGGGCGAGTCTCACCATGGCATCATAGATCGACCCTTCTCCATGGGGGTGATATTTACCAATGACATCACCCACCACACGGGCGCACTTTTTATAACCCGACTTGGGATCGAGTTTGAGCTCTCGCATGGCATAGAGCAACCTGCGATGAACGGGTTTAAGTCCATCACGTACATCAGGCAGAGAACGTTGCATAATGGTTGAAAGAGCGTAGGATAAATACCGCTCTCCAAGAGCCTCGCTCAATTCAACATCACGGATTGTCATGCGCATTTCCTCATCGTCGTAAATCGCTGCAAAAGGCGCATCCGTGCTGACGGAAGGGTACGCCCTAAAACATATCTCTCGAGAAAATACCCTGAGAGACGCAGTGCGTCGAGGATTTCTTCATCATTTGGCACATTTTCTTCTGTTTTTTCGCCAATAAACACCGGAAGGGGAAGAAGCCGGCCTTCATAGGGTTTGGCAACGCTCTCACAGACCGCTCTTCCCGTACGGGGGGAAACCGCCACAAGGTTAGCATTTGAACCCGTTACAGCACATGCTTCGAGGTCGAGCCCATAGCCTAACTCGCTTAAAAGCGTCAACTCAAAAAAAACGTAAAAACGTGCCCAACTAGGCAACACAAGGGCCCTTAAGAGGGATTGGAATCGCTCATACAGTTGAGGGTATGCGTGCCTTTCTGGGAGAGCCAGTTGACAAAGAGTGGCCGCACTTAAGAGAGCGCTCAAAGGCCCTGGTGAATCGAGCAAATAGGCCGTATTCGATCCAAGGGACTCTAGGGCCCAATACCCAATATGGTTTTCCAGACGCGCGCCCCAACGGGCATTTACCTTTCCACCACACTGAACCCACCCCTTGCTTTTTTGCGTGCTCTGAAAAACACCAGCACACCTTCCATGGGAAAGCGTAAAAAGACTTACGATTTGCTTACGCTCTCCAAGGGATTTTGTATGAAGGATAATTCCTTCGTCTTGCCATTCCATATCGTATTAACCAATTATCCATTAAGTTCCATAATAACTCGGAGTATTCCCGCAAAAGCGCATAGGCGTCAACTTAGGGAAAATATAACCTATAAACAAGACGATAATGCTATAAAACACACCTGGACAATCGTACCCCCAGCCGTCACTACGAAGCAGTGTTCGCAAATCTACACATGTAATTATTGCTTCGCAACAAAAATAGCGGATTGCCACGTCGCCTGCGGCTCCTCGCAATTGTTGTTGCTTTTAGTGTTCATTATCAACAAGTTATCCCTTAAGTTGACGCCTATGCGCGAAGGAGGGAACCCAAATAATCGTTTGTAATATAACAACATTCCTAGGTTCCCGCTTTCAAACATGTTTTTTAATACGGTGACCCTACCGTAGGGCGATTCAATCCAAGTAAAAGTGCCTCCCGCGGTCGTCATTGCGAGGAGCGCAGCGACGTCGCAATCCATTCTTTTTCTTGATTTTTATGGATCGCGACGCCCTCTTCGAGGGCTCGCGATGACGGCACCGGAGTTGTTTTTATTAGCATTGAATCGCCCTGGACCCTACCGTTTTTGTTTTTGTATTGACAAATGAAAATTTTTATTGTACGTGTTACATTAGTTTATGTTTTTTATAGGATGTATTAAAATGATAACTGATAGAATTGATATACTTTAATGAGTTCTCAACTCCCCCCTTTCTTAAAATCCAAACCAATGCTGGCATAAAGGCGTGGGTTATCCATCCAATTGGCCTTGACCTTGACTTGCAGAAAAAGATGAACAGGACGCTCAAGAATCGCTATCAGCTGGCGGCGGGCGGCGGCACCGATCGCTTTAATTTGGCTGCCTCCATGACCTAACACGATAGCTCTTTGGCTCTCTCTTTGAACATAAATCGATTGGTTGATTTTAACGCTACCATTTTTAAATTCTTCCCAACTCTCTGTCTCAACCCAAATCGCATAGGGGAGCTCCTCATGAAGGCGCAAGAATATTTCCTCTCGTGTGATTTCAGCCGCTAAAAGCCGCTCGGAAAGGTCGCTCAGCTGATCTTCAGGGAAAAGCCAGGGACCCTCGGGGAGTTGCGTTTCCCAATAGTCTTTTATGTCCTTGGTACCATCCCCTTTTAAGGCTGAAATCATAAAAATTTGATCAATGAAGGGGGTTGAAAAACGCTGAGCTAAACCCAATAAATTGTCCCTCGAAATAAGATCAATTTTGTTCAAAACAACAACGACCTTTGCTCCCTCGTCATTGCGAGGAGCGCTAGCGACGTGGCAATCCATCTTTTTTGTGGCTTTATGGATCGCCACGCCCTCTTTGAGGGCTCGCGATGACGGGGAAGGAAAAGACCTTTCTATTCTTTCAAGTATTGCTTCTGTATCTTCAAAGGTTTTCCGGCTCACATCCACGATAACCATAATGCCATCTGCGTCGCTAAGGCTATCCCAAGCACTATGCACCATGGCCTTTTCAAGGCGTCGTTTAGGCGTGGAAAAAATTCCAGGGGTGTCGACAAGGATGAGTTGCGTTTCCCCCTCAAGGGCGACCCCTAAAATGCGATTACGGGTGGTTTGTACCTTGGGGGAAACAATCGTAACCTTGCTTCCCACAAGGTCATTAATCAACGTTGATTTACCTGCGTTAGGCGCCCCAACAACAGCGACAAACCCACATTTAGTCATGAGAAAAAATCATATCTAACATATTTTGCGCTGCAACCTTTTCTGCTAGTCTTTTGGATGATCCCTCTCCGATGACAGGTTTAATCCCCTCAATAGACACCTGAACAATAAAGTGAGGGGCATGGGCAGGCCCTGAAGAGGCAAGAACAACATACTGGGGGTGAGACTTCCCTTTCCCCTGTATCCATTCTTGAAGAATGGATTTAGAGTCACGAGGGGGTTCAGGGGTTTCTTTGAAACGATTTTCCCAATATTGATGAATGAAGGAATGGGCCACTGCTAAACCTCCATCGAGGTAGAAAGCCCCGATAAGCGCTTCACAGCCATCCGCCAGCAAGGTTTCAAGACGTTTATCTCCAGATGAACTTCTTTCTCGCTTCATCACCATGAATTGATCAAGATCAATGAGTTTTGCAATCTCAACGAGGGTTTCTTTCCGTACAAGTCCTGCTAATCGTTTGGCCATGTCCCCCTCTTTTTCTCGAGGGAATTCTTCAAAAAGCCAGGCAGCGACAACGAGACCCAAGACCCGGTCTCCTAAAAATTCCAGGCGCTCAAACTCCACCCCTTGCCCTGAGGGCAAGGCACTGGGGTGGGTGAGAGCTTGTTCAAGCAAACGAGGATTTTTGAAAATATATCCTAACGTTTGCTCAAGTTTTCTCATTAATGAATACCCTGAAATATCCTACTATAATGGGCGGTTAATGGCCATTTCCAGATTTCCCAAAGAGCTGTATGCCCTCCAGTTGAAAAGAAAATAAAGCTCGCACGTCCCACAAAATTTTCTAAGGGAATGTAGCCCACAACGGCTTGAGCACGACTATCATTAGAGCCATCGCGATTATCTCCCATCATAAAAAAATGCCCCGCAGGAACTTCGTAAACGGGTGTATTGTCATAGGTCCCCTCACCAAAAGGAATTTGCTTGAGGATAAGGTGTTTAAGCCCATTGGGAAGGGTTTCAATATATTGAGCCGCTTTTAAGACCGTTTCATCATCATTGATCGTTTGATACTCTCCATCGGGTTCAACAGGACAAGGGACGTCGTTAATATGAAGGATCCCTTGCTTCATTTGAATGCGATCCCCTGGCAATCCAATAACCCGCTTAATAAAATCCGTGTTCGGCTCTACGACAGAGCGAAAGACAGCGATTTCTCCTAATTTTGGCTCAGCACTCCAGATACGCCCGGAAAAATAGTTGATATCCCCGCCAAAAGGAATGGAATAGCGACTATAACCATAGGCTGTTTTGGAAACAAATAAATTGTCTCCGATTAAAAGAGTCGGAATCATAGAACCAGAGGGAATATGAAAGGGTTGCAGCCAAACCGTACGAATGAGTACGGCTAAAAGAATAGCATATAAAAGTGACTTTACGTTTTCCCAAAGCGAATCTTTATGTTTTATCGTTTTTGTTGTCATGTGATACTTTCCCAAAATTTTGTCTCTAGAATAGAGAGGTTAGGCGTTTTAAGCAAGATGAAAGGTGGCTGGGGCGGTAGGATTCGAACCTACGCATGGCGGTACCAAAAACCGCTGCCTTACCGCTTGGCTACGCCCCAAAGAAATTCGTCTGTACCATAAAAACAATTAGAAAAAATTGCAACCGGTTTGTTTATTTGAAACTCTTAGAAGCTGTATTCATGAAAACCTGGAACCTTCAAGCGTTTTTTAGATGCTGAAACAAGTTCAGCATGACAACGGCAAAGATTGTTGTCTCTATAATCAGTATTTCGTCCAGATCAAATGCACTTTGTCATAAAGCTCCCATCCTACGCGGCTGTCATGCTGAACTTGTTTCAGCATCTAAAGTTATCCTCTGGCGTAAGCCAGGAGATAAAAACCAACGGATTATTTGCTTTCATAAATACAGTATGTTCTTACATAACAGGGTGATTGAATTACGGGCGGGTGAGCACCACCTTATGGGTAGAGAAGCAGGAAATGAATGTGGAACTTGTACCCCTCACCCGCCCTACGGGCGACCTCTCCCACAAGGGGAGAGGTAATCCATACCAGAACAAACGAAGGATACCTCTCCCCTTGTGGGAGAGGTCGCTGCGAAGCAGCGGGTGAGAGGTACCGTATTGACTACTCTCGATCTAACCGCTTACGAGCGAGCTTGCGAGCACGCCGAACGGCTTCGGCTTGCTCACGAGCTTTCCGCTCGGAAGGTTTTTCATAATGACGACGCAGTTTCATTTCTCTAAAAATGCCCTCTCGTTGCATTTTTTTCTTGAGTACGCGAAGCGCTTGATCAACATTATTGTCACGTACAATAACTTGCATGAACCTTTAACACCTCCTTCCAAAATTGAGCTAAGGGTTGAACAAAACCTGATAACTATAGTATATAGATTTTATTAAGAAAAGGGAAAAATATGGATGAACGGGATGAAATTAAAAAGCAAATTATAAAACGCGCCCTGATACACGTCCCTTTTGAGGGATGGTCTCAAGCTGTTTTAGAGCGCGCCGCGGGTGAGGAAGGCTTTGATCCCTCTTACGGCTGGCGTCTTTTCCCAAACGGAACCATAGAAGCTGTGTCGTTTTGGAGCCACGTTCTGGATCAAGACATGCTACACGCCCTCCCCTCCCCTGAAACGCTTCGTGTGCGAGAAAAAGTGATGCTAGCTGTGAAAACCCGCCTGAGTCTGTTAACCCCTTACCGAGAGGCCTCTCGCAAGACAGCGACCTACTTAAGCCTGCCCCATCACGCAAGAAGAGCCACCAAGCTCGTCTATCAAACCGTTAATGAAATTTGGTATTATGCGGGCGATACATCCACAGACTATAACTTTTATACGAAACGAGCCCTGTTAGCGTGGGTCTATTCCGCAACCTTTCTCTATTGGTTGCGCGATCATTCGGACGATTTCGAGAGCACCTGGGTTTTTCTAGACCGCCGCATCGAGGAAGTCCTGACCTTGCCTACGCTGCCCAAAAAAATACTTCAATATTTATGTCCGTGGCAAGGCCGTGGGTGAAACCCTCTCTCGAGATTTTTTTACTATTTATTTTCATCTTTCAATAACTTACGAAGCTCTTCACGCAGTTCCGGAGTGTTTTTATGGCCATGGCTATTTACAGCATGTTCAACGGCTGCCTTTAAGACTTCTTCTTCAGTTCCACTGATGCATAAGCCGCAGTTGTTATCACTGGGATACAGACGGCAATCGATGATTTTTCTCTTGTTTTCCATTGTATAGCTCCTCAAAGTTAGAGTTATCCTTAAATAAAGTATAACAAAACAATGTAAAAACTTTCTTAATAATTCCTAATGCACCCTCCACCCCAGGGCGATTGAATTCAAGTAAATTTGTGCCCCCCCACAGTCGTCATTGCGAGGAGCGCAAGCGACGTCGCAATCCAGTCTTTTTCTCGCTTTTTTATGGATCGCGACGCCCTCTTCGAGGGCTCGCGATGACAGCACCGGAGTTGTTTTTATTTGCATTCAATCACCCTGCCCTCCACCCCCCCTTCTGCTGAATTTACTTTATCTGGAGACGCAGGAGAGTGTACTATCTATAAAATTTAAGATAAAAAAGGAATCGATAACTATGGAATTGTTTATAGAACATGGGGCTTGGTACACAGAGCTATATTTTTTGCTAAAAGTATTGTCTGCTCTCATTGCTGGAGGAGCGATTGGTTGGGAAAGAGAAAGTGCGGGTAAAGAAGCTGGCATTCGAACCTTTGGCTTTATTTGTGCAGGAGCGTGCTGCTATTCTGTGATATCCTTACTTGTTGCTGCGGACTCGGCTTCCCGTATTATAGCAAATGTGGTTGTCGGTATTGGGTTTATTGCGGGAGGGGTTATTTATCGCGCTCATGGGGTTGATAACGTCTCTCATGGCTTGACAACAGCTTCTTCGCTATGGGTGACAGCAACAATCGGCATTATGATTGGCATTGAGATGTATATTTTAGCGGTTGGGGTCACCATATTAACGTTATTGACCCTACACCTGCCTTCCTCAAAACTCTGGATTTATTTGTCTAAAAAACATTTAAATTGAGAGGTCCGCTAAGAGGCTTTTAATGGGCTCATGGCTGGTGTTCTCTTAAACAGCGTGTAAAGCGTACTCACAATTGTAACGACGCAGGCACACATCAAATAGTAAGCGACAGTACTGACCCCGCCCGCATTCTGGATAAGCCACATTGACAAAATGGGAGCGACGCCTCCAAAAGCAATGGCCGTAAAGTTCCAGCAGAAGGCGACACTTGTGGCTCTAATGTTTGTTGGAAAGCTTTCAGCAACAACTGGGTTAAGTGTTCCCTCTGTCATACCAATAAAGGCCCCAAGGAGTAAGGACATGACGAAGATTACAGAGGAAAGCCCACTCTCTAATGAATGGATAAACGGGGTGGCAGAGACAAAAATACCTATCGTACCCAATAGAATGATATACCGCTTGTTAATTTTATCTGAAAAATAACCACACACCAGTGTGGAGATGGTATAACTCACCATGGTCAATAAGTTTAATTGTCCAGCCGTCCGAGGGTCATAATTGAGAAAATCAATCATCATGGTTTTCCCGAAGATAAAAACAACGAAAAAAGAAATCTGTGTCGTAAGGAAAATGGCAAATAAGCTCAATAAGGTGGCTTTATGATTGCGGAAAAGTTCTGCAAAAGGATTAGATACAAGCTTTTGTTCTTGCTTTGCAAATAGAAAATCGGGGCTTTCTAAAAGATTTCTTCTCATATAAAAAGCAAGTAAACTTCCAACGACGCTTATGAAAAACGGGACTCTCCAAGCATAAGCATAGAGCGTTTCTTGGCTCACCCAGGCTTCAACAATAACAATGGTACAGGCGCTTAAAACCAAACCCATCCCAACCCCCGTCAGGGCAAAGGAACCAAAAAAGCCTCTTTTGTTCTCTGGAACAGATTCATATAAATACACGCAAGAGGCGCCAAATTCGCCACCTAGGGCTATACCTTGAATAACACGTAATATAATCAAAGTAAGAGGCGCTAAAAGTCCTATTTGTTCGTAAGTTGGCAGAAATCCTATACAAAGTGTGGGAACAGACATCAACAACATAGCTATGGTTAGCATTTTTTTCCGACTGTATCGATCGCCGATATATCCAAAGATAATGCCTCCGATTGGCCGCGCAGCAAGCCCCACTGCAAAGGTTGAAAACGTGAGGATCATCGAAACAAAACGATCGTTTGAAGGAAAAAAGAGGGTGCTAATGACGGTTGAAAAATAAGCATAGAGCGCATACTCATACCACTCTAATACGTTACCGATGGATGAAGAAATAATTGACCGTACGATATTTTTGTTATCTGTGTTCATGTTATCACCCTCTGTTGATGGAAATTTAGGCTAATCTAAATCGCTTAAGATATGGGGTCAATAGGGTGTGATTAAAAAAGTGAAATTAAAAATGTGGTATTTTTTTATCCCTCACTTGTATATTTTATTGTTACTTAATGGATAAGAAATATTTTTTGGAATAAAAAAACAAAACCTACTCCTTATCCAAAGCTATAGTTACTTAAGAACATATTGTCCTCATTCCATGTTTTGATAACGACAGTTCTAAGAGTTTCTCTTTTCAAATGGTACAAACTATGATATTGCCAAAAGAATCTCTTGGGGGATAGTTTAGCGGTAGAACTCCCGGCTCTGAACCGGGCAACTCTGGTTCGAATCCAGGTCCCCCAGCCACTTTAATGTTCACGCACCGAACTCTTTTATGTATACTCGTCCCGAACGTTGCCATTTTATATAATAAAAAATAAAAGGGAAGCCTCGTCGGTGACATCTGAAATGACCTATTTATATAATTTTCTCTGCTTCCTCGTGGCAGCAGTTGGAATTGTATTTGCATTCCGCCGAATGAAGGCAAGCCCGGTACTCGGGTATTTGGTGGCCGGAATGTTGAGTGGTCCTCATATCTTAAGAATCATAACCGATCCAACGGCAACACATACCTTAGGGGAAGTCGGGGTGCTTTTTCTCCTCTTTACCCTGGGGTTAGAACTTCCTATTCAGCGTCTCCAAGCCATGAAAAAATATGTCTTTGGATTAGGCGTCAGCCAAGTCTTTATCACAGGAACCGTGTTTACCCTTATTGGTTTTTGGTGTGGCTTATCAAACGAAACGGCCCTCTTAGTCGGCGGAGCCCTTTCTTTATCTTCAACAGCCGTTGTCTTGCAAGTGTTGCAAGATAGGGGGGAAATGGGCACCCGATTTGGTCGCGTTTCTTTTTCTGTTTTATTATTTCAAGATTTTATCGTTGTACTGTTGTTAATATTGGCAACAACATTAAATAAAGAAAACAGTAATATTTTTCTTGAACTTTCTCATGCGATTCTTAAAACCTCCGTCGTTTTTGTAATCATCATCGGAATTGGACGTCTTATTTTCCGTCCTGTTTATCGCGCTGTGGCCTCAAGTGGAAACCCTGAACTTTTTATGGCGACGACCTTTCTCGTTGTTCTTGGCACAGCCTTTCTGACAGAGCTCGCAGGGCTTTCTATGGAATTAGGAGCCTTTTTAGCGGGCATTCTTTTAGCGGAAACGGAATATCGTCATCAAGTGGAAGCAGATATTCAACCTTTTAAAGGGCTATTATTAGGGGTTTTCTTTATGTCCGTTGGCATGGGTATTAATATTACTGCTTTTTTGAAAGACTATACGATTATTTTAACAATCTTAGCTGCTATGATGACGTTGAAAGCCCTCTTAATTTATTGCCTCTCGCGATTTATAGGTTTAAAGGGACATACGTGCATACGCGTTTCTCTGCTCCTTGCTGGAGGTGGAGAATTTGTTTTTGTGATTTTTTCACCTTCCATTGCTGAAACCTTTCTTTCCCAGGATTTTGCAGATATTTTATTCTTGGTTGTTATTCTTTCAATGGCACTCACGCCCCTTTTAGCCATGGTAGGGAAATGGATTGCCGATAAATACCAGGTTCATCAAGCTCACGCTGATCCCCACATTGAGACAGAAGAATTGGGAGAATTTAAAAACCACATTATTCTTGCTGGTTTTGGTCGTGTTGGACAAATGCTGGGAGAACTTTTGTCGGGCCATCTCATTCCCTTCGTGGCTCTTGATACAGATATGCGCTGTGTTGCAGAAGGGAGAAAAAAAGGATGGCCTGTCTTTTATGGAGATGTCAGACGACTTGATGTTCTAAAATCCGTTGGGGCAGAAAGAGCCAAAGCTGTTGTTATTACGCTCGATCAGGTAACTCCTTCCGTGCGTACGGTTTTGATGCTAAGACGGTATTTCCCTAATTTGCCTGTCTGTGTACGCGTTAAGGACCATACACACCAGGAAAAACTCCTTCACTCTGGGGCTCGCCTTATCGTTCCTGAAACTTTAGAACCGACCATACAATTAGCCACCTCCATTTTTCATCTCATGGGCATACCTCAAACTGAAATTAATAAGTTTCTCAGCAACTTCCGGCGTGACCATTAGAGCTCTTGCATAACCCTTTGCCGTTCGCCCTGAGCGTAGGTTCTTGCCCTGAGCTTGGCGAAGGGAAAGGACCGAAGTCGAAGGATGAACGGAAGAGGGGTCAATAACCTCTTACTCACAACGCGAAGAGGGTTATGCAAGAGCCCTATTGAAAGAAGAGACGAGGGGACAGAACTTAAGATGGAAAAACGCGACCATTCTTATCCGTACAGAAATATTGGCTGCCATCCCACCACTGTGCACAAGCAACACACCCGTTCCCCTGACTACAAAGGACTGGATGCTGTGTATTACAATTTGCTGCAATTGTTTTCATGTAATCGGAATCCCTAACGCTACGACCCAGACACGGTCTACAACGACCATAGTAACAAAAGTTCACCTTCTCGCTTGAATACTGCGTGGCCAGAGTAGCGTTGTTTGCATTAGGTGTGCAGACGAGAATCCCATCAGCACAATCTGCCCGACTTTCTAAGGGGTACAAACTAATGCCCAAACAACATATAACCATACTGGGAAAGATAATATTGTTTAAAAATCGAAAAAATTTATCATGATTTTTTACCTTTCTATATATAACTAAAATACAAAATAGCAAAAAATTACTAATAAAGTGTAACTACTCAGCCCACTGTGTCATCCTTGGGCTATAAGGGCTTGATTGGCAAAGAAAATCTTAGCACTTCTTAACCCGCGGATCTCACGACCCGTCACTTTTTGAGGAGAGTGTCATCCTTGGACTAGAAAAGGTTTGTTTTTCGAAGAAAAACAATGACTTTTCTTGATCCGAGGATCTCTTAAGGGATGAGATGCTCGGGTCAAGAAGTTCTTGATTTGTTATACAAATCAAGAACTTCTAGCCCAAGCATGACACGAATGGGGAAAAGTGACGGGTAGTGAGCCCGCGGATGACACAGTGGGTTGGAAGCTGACTGATAGTGAGTCATTTGTAAATAAATCATTCTAAATAAATCATTTGACAAAAGGAAAAAAAAGTGCTACCAGCTTGGCTGTTTAAATAAGTTACACTGCTTTTTTAAGCTATATTTTTTAGTCGTTATCATTTTAAGACAATAAAGAGGATAAGATTCCATGTCTACACAACCTGTACCTCAACAAGAACCTCAGTTTTCAAAGCTTCGAGCCGCTATTTGGCCGATACAAGGCTCTGAAATGAAAAAATTCTTGCCTATGGGGCTGATTATGTTTTTCGTTTTGTTTAATTATACAATTTTAAGAGATACGAAAGATACGCTCGTTGTTGGAGCATCTGGTGCGGAAGCCATTAGCTTTCTCAAATTCTGGGGGGTTACGCCGGTCTCCATTCTTTTTGTGATCTTGTACGCAAAACTGAGCAACATCCTTTCAAAAGAAAATCTTTTTTATGCGTGTCTTATTCCGTTCATTGTCTTTTTTGGGGCATTTGCTTACATTATCTATCCAAACAAAGCTCTTCTCCATCCTTCTGCTGAATCGGTTCAAGCGCTTCAACAATCTATTCCTGCGTTAAGATTTATCTTCGCTCTCTGGGGGGCGTGGTCTTATTCGATCTTTTATATTATGTCTGAGATGTGGGGAAGCGTTGTTGTTTCCCTTTTATTTTGGCAGTTTGCTAACGAAATTACCCGTACAGGTGAAGCGAAACGATTTTATACCCTCTTCCCTCTTCTTGGAAACGTAGCCCTTATTTTATCTGGCCAGACAGTTACTTACTTCTCGGCCATTAGCCATCTTTATCCAGAAGGGACGGATATCTGGGGGATCAGCTTAAATTATATGATGGGTGCCGTGGTAGTTTCAGGCCTTGCCATTATGGCGATTTACTGGTGGATGAACCGAGCTGTTCTGACGGATCCTTTCTATTATGATCAAGCAGAGACCGGGAAAAAGGTAAAGAAAGAGAAGCCAAAGCTTTCCATAGGGGAAAGCTTTAAATACTTAATTTCTTCTCCTTATCTAGGCTTTGTAGCCTTGATCGTTTTAGGCTATGGAATGGCCATTAACCTTGTGGAAGTCACGTGGAAAAGCCAACTTAAACTCCAGTATGTAACGGAAAACGATTACAGTGCGTTTATGGGAAATTTCTCAACCTTTACAGGATTTGCCACAATAGCCCTCATTATTATGGGTAAAGGAATTGTGCGTCGCTATGGATGGTTTACGGGTGCGATTCTAACACCAATTATTCTTCTGATCACAGGGGGGCTCTTTTACATCTTCGTCATTTTCCGTGAGCAGCTTGATTGGTTGACAATCGCAATGGGGGTAACGCCAGTGTTTATGGCCGTTATGATCGGAGCCACTCAAAATATCTTGAGCAAAGGGACAAAGTACTCTCTCTTCGACCCAACCAAAGAAATGTCTTATATTCCTCTTGATCAAGAACTCAAGGTCAAAGGTAAGGCAGCTGTTGACGTTATTGGTGGACGTTTAGGTAAATCTGGGGGGGCTGTCGTTCAACAGGTTCTGCTTCTTACTTCTGCCACTGCCACCCAAATTACCATTGCTCCCTATTCATGTACAATTATGATTATGGTAATCTTGGCTTGGATGTTTGCAGCTAGCAAACTGAGTGTCATGTATAATAAAAAAGTAGCTGAAAGAGAGCTAGAATTAAAAGCCGCTTAATTGAGTGACTTGGTTTATTTTTTCCTCCATGAGGTTAGCTTCATGGAGGATTTTTTTTCCCTGCCCTCTGCAGGACTCCTCAGGAACTTAAATTATTAACCTATTGATATAACACAATAACCGTCATTGCGAGCATCCCACCACCTTAGAGGTGGAGAAGTAAGTAATGAACTTGCACCCCCCTCACCCGCTGCTTCGCAGCGACCTCTCCCACAAGGGGAGAGGTAGTTCTTACCATGTTAAACGAAGAATCACCTCTCCCCTTGTGGGAGAGGTCGCCCCGAAGGGGCGGGTGAGGGGCAACATAATTTATAAATATCAATCACTTAATCCCAAGTTCATTAAGAGGAGCCCACCACCTAGGGGTGGAGAGGTTAGCTTTATGAGTTCAGTCGGGTGGTAAGATAGTCGACCCAAAACTTATCGAGATGAATGAACGTTCAGGCGGTCACGAAGACCTTTTTCCTGCTTTAAAAAAGGGCACATATTTGGCCTCAACATCCACTTTTGTGCCCGTTCGAGGATTACGACCCACTCTTCTCTCACGATGGCGCACTGAAAAAGCCCCAAACCCTCGCAGCTCAACTCTATTACCTTTAGCTAAGGCTGTGCTTATTTCGCTAAAAATAACATCGACTGCCTTTTCAACTTCGCGAGAAGAAAGATCCGGGAATTGTTGGCTCAATTCGTGGGTTAACTCAGATTTTGTCATATTGCCCTCATTATTGTTTGTTTTCTTTTTAGCATATTACATCTTCTTTCAATCAAAAACAAGCATATACGTTCAAATACCCCAGGGGTGCCTCATATAAATTCAAGATATAGCAAAAAGCTTGTTTTTCCTCATCTCCGCTGTCATCCCCGCGAAGGCGGGGATCCAACAAAAGCCTACAAAAAGTAAAATGTTTTTATAAGAACGTCTTCATAAGATTTCACCAAAAATCTGAAAAATTAATATATTGCAACCAATTATTGGATCCCCGCCTCCGCGGGGATGACACTTGGGTTTGCTATCTATTTTTATATGAGGCAGCCCTGTTCAAATACCCCTTACCCCTCTCAGGGCGATTGAATTCAATCACCCTAGCCCTCCAAGGATATCAACGTTATCCGATGGTCCTTAATGCCAATAGCCACTTTCCCCGTCTTCAGTGCTAAAGCTGCATTCCCAAAGACTTCGCGTCGCCAGCCTTCAAGAGCAGGCACCTGCGGGTCAGAGGAACGAGCAATTGTCTCTAAATCCGCATTGGTGGCAATAAGTTTTTGGGCTACATGGTACTTCTCGGCTTTTATCTTTAAAAGCAACCGTAGCATTTCTATAAGGGCTGACGTTCCAGGAGGGGAAACACCTTCTTTTTGAACCTGAGGACAGTCTTCGATAGGCAAAGCCAGGGCCTTTTCAATCAACCCTAAGACCGTTTTGCCTCGGTTGCCTTCTAGGAAAGAAGTTGATAATCCGCGCATTTTACTAAGTTCAGCAAGGGAGTGGGGAGCGGAGGCCGCAAGACCAAGCATAATGCTATCTTGCATGATGCGGCTGCGGGGAAGGTTTTTCTCTTGAGCGTAAATTTCTCGCCAAGCCGCTATCTCTCGTAAAACAGCCAACATACGAGGTTTTGCTGACCGGGCCCTAATTTTTTCCCACACAGCATAAGGGTCAATCTCATAGGTTTTGGGATTCCTTAGGATAAAGAGTTCCTCTTCAAGCCAATGCAGGCGATCCTCATCTTTTATTATTTTAAGGAGTTTTTCATAAATAACACGCAAATGAATCACATCCCCTAAAGCATAATGAAGTTGTTTTTCCGTTAAGGGTCGTTGCGCCCAATGGGTATAACGAGAAGATTTATCAATTGAAATTTTAGCAAATTTTTGCACAAGGACATCATACCCAACTGAGTCTCCGAATCCACAGACCATGGCTGCAATTTGGGTATCAAAAAGGGGTTGAGGGATTTGAGCGGTCATGTGGTAAAAAATCTCTATGTCTTGCCGAGCGGAATGAAAAACTTTGATTACTCTGTGATCTTGTAAAAGGTCGACAAATGGTGTGAGATCCATTGCCTCAGCCAAAGGATCAATCGCTGCGGCTTCCTTTTCTAACCCCACTTGAATAAGGCAGAGTTGAGACCAATAGGTGTGTTCTCTTACAAACTCTGTATCAACAGTAATGTAAGATTCTTCTTTTGCCCGCTTACAAAAAGCAATGAGGTCTGTTGTATTTGTTATTAAACTCATGCATTCTCGTTACCATTGAAAGCAAGTCTTGACAAGAGGCTCAGAATCTTTACGACTAACTTTATGAAAATAATGAAGGCGAAGAGTATAATGTCAAATCCCTATAGAACCCATACCTGTGGCGCCCTGCGCCTTGAAAACACCAATGAAACAATCCGACTTTCCGGATGGATCCATCGTAAACGAGATCACGGTCATCTCTTATTTATTGACCTACGCGATCATTATGGTCTCACCCAATGTGTTATTGATTCCTCAAATCCCCACTTTCAAAGCGCAGAAGAAGCTCGACTGGAAAGTGTGATCACTTTGACGGGTAAAGTTGTTAAAAGAACCCCTGACACTTTAAATGCGCAAATGCCTACGGGAGAAATTGAAGTTCTTATTGAAACGGTTACGATCCAATCTAAAGCGGAGATGCTGCCCCTCCAAGTCAATAGTAATGCTGAATTTCCAGAAGAAACCCGCTTAAAATACCGTTTTTTTGGATTTAAGGCGTGAGAAGATGCATTCTAACATCATGTTGCGTAGTCAAGTTATTGCCTCTCTCCGGCAAAAGATGATTGCACAAGGTTTTTTGGAATTTCAAACACCTATTTTAACAGCTAGCTCTCCTGAAGGAGCTCGAGACTATTTGGTGCCAAGTCGTCTCCATCCAGGTCGTTTCTATGCTCTGCCTCAAGCTCCCCAGCAATTCAAGCAGCTTTTAATGGTGGCTGGCTTTGACAAATATTTCCAAATTGCGCCCTGTTTTCGGGATGAAGATGCTCGCGCCGATCGTTCTCCAGGCGAATTCTATCAGCTTGACTTTGAAATGTCCTTTGTTACCCAAGAGGATGTGTTCGCCACAATTGAAACAGTCCTCCACGACGTTTTTGTGGAGTTTGCGGGAAGTAAGACGGTGACATCCCTCCCCTTCCCTCGTATTCCTTATGCAGAGGCCTTGTTTAAATATGGCACAGACAAACCAGATCTTAGAAATCCCCTGGTGTTAAGCGATGTCACTGAGGTCTTCAAGGGCTCAGATTTTGGCCTTTTTGCAAAAGCCATCGATGGGGGAGCTGTGGTTCGAGCCATTCCTGCTCCTCAAACAGCGGATAACTCTCGAGGTTTTTTTGACAAAATGAATGAATGGGCCCGTGAGCAAGGCGCGGGTGGTTTGGGCTACATTGTCTTTGGCAGTGAAGGTCCAAAGGGTCCTATTGCCAAATTCCTCACCGAAGAACGTCTTGAACAGCTTCGTTCCCTTACGGGTGTCAATAAGGGAGACGCGGTCTTTTTTGCGTGCGACAAGCTTAAGGCGGCAGAAAAATTGGCTGGCCTTGCCCGTACACGCTTGGGTGAAGAACTGGGTCTTATTGAAAAGGATACCTTCCATTTTTGCTTCATTGTTGATTTTTCCTATGTATGAATGGAATGAAGATACGAAAAAAATCGAATTTTCCCATAATCCCTTTTCCATGCCCCAAGGAGGGCTTGAGGCTCTTGAAACCCAAGATCCCCTGACCATCAAGGGCTATCAATATGATATCGTCTGTAATGGGTCCGAGCTGTGCAGTGGAGCCATCCGTAACCATCTTCCGGAAGTCATGATCAAAGCCTTTACCTTTGCAGGGTATACAGAAGAAGAGGTAGAGAGCCAATTTTCCGGCATGCTGAATGCATTTCGTTTTGGCGCCCCCCCTCATGGAGGTGCAGCACCTGGGATTGACCGCATCGTCATGCTTCTCGCAGATGAACCCAATTTGCGCGAAATTGTTGCCTTTCCCATGACCCAAAAAGCGGAAGATCTTCTCGTGGGAGCTCCCGCTGAGGTCAGGCCAGAACAACTACAAGACCTTCATATTCGGGTGGTTCTGCCACCAAAGAAGGGGTGAGATAGTTAACAAGGCCCCGGTGCCGTCATCGCGAGCATCCCACCACCTTAAGGTCTAATCTATGCACACAACTTTCTATCTCCGTTCGTCCTGAGCGTAGGTCCCGAAGGGACCGAAGTCGAAGGACCGATTGTTAATAAAATTTGACAATATTTGTATATAAAAAGGATATTGAAAGTGAGTTTTTATTTATTTCACCCTTCGACTTCGGCTCCTTCGGAGCCTACGCTCAGGGCGAACGGAAGGAAGGTAATGCATTGAAAAACAATGTAATTATATAATTTTTCTCGTGTCGCTCCGTACTTATAACTTATGTGCATAGATTAGCCCGCAAGGGGAGAGGAGATCCCTCGCTTAAAAACCCAGGGGAAGAATTAATTTTCTGTACAAATAACATTACTGTCCCACTTAGTTGCTTTTCCTGCAAAAGTAAAGGTTTTCTCCCGATCCAATGTTTCGTAATTCGTTTCTGCAGTAAGGATTATATATGGGCAAGAACGTATCTCCGTCCTGGTACCATGTTGAACTACCACCCTTATTGCAACCTTTTCATTAGCCTCATTCGGATGTTGCTGTAAATGATGTATTATATCATCAAATAGTCCCTGCATACTTATTTCTCCTGTTGTTCCAGGAAGTATATGATTTATTGGTAGTGAATGTCGTACATTATCTTTTTCTACATAAAAAATTTTATTTATTGTACTGTCCGAATTATTTATAAACTTCACTGAATATGCAGGTGCGTTCATCAATGCAAGTAAAGATGTAAAAATAAGTACTTTTTTCATAATTGTTCTCCTTTGTTTATGTAAGCATTATTGTATGTTAAAAGAACTAATTATTTATTAACAGCGCTACTCATCCTTTTCCTGATATTTTTGTAGAGGCTACATTTTCTTCAATAAACTTAATAATTTTACTTGCTACATCAATACCCGTTGTTTTTTCAATCCCTTCAAGCCCAGGGGAAGAATTAATTTCCATGACAACAGGACCATGGTTTGTTCTCAAAAGATCCACACCACACACATTAAGTCCCATCAATTTGGCGCTGCGTACCGCTATTGATCGTTCTTCAGGCGTAATTCTTTCTTTCGTGGCAGTTCCACCTCGATGAAGGTTGGAACGAAAATCTCCTGGTGGTCCTGTGCGCT
>Ga0207096_1008_pt1 | contig 35303 bp, 31 predicted proteins | sample Alteio_BWMinHeat_86_FD_153547 | JGI IMG/M metagenome (GOLD analysis project Ga0207096, IMG submission 153547) | Enriched cells from forest soil in Barre Woods Harvard Forest LTER site, Petersham, Massachusetts, United States -... | ecosystem: Environmental > Terrestrial > Soil > Temperate forest >...
CAGCGCCGATCTTTCGCTTCTAGGATCTCTTTAACCTTTTGAGGTGACCAACTCCCCTCACCAACGTGTTTAAGGGTACCCACCATGTTACGCACTTGATTATGCAAAAAAGAACGCGCACGTGCTTTGACCACAATGAGATCTCCCCGTCTTTCAATAGACAATTCATCAAGGGTTTTAAGAGGGGAAGAGGCTTGGCATTGACTATTGCGAAAGGAAGAAAAATCATGATGGCCTAAAAGATAGGTTGCAGCTTCGGCCATAGCCTCAACGGAAAGGGAACGAATCACCCACCACATGCGATTGCGTTCAAGGGCAGGGGCAGCTCTTTGATTTAAGATTTTATACTCATAAGAGCGGGAGATGGCTGAAAAACGGGCATGAAAATCAGAAGAGACTTCCTCAACAGCTAGGATGGTGATGGGAATATGGTGTAGTCGTTTATTAATGGCCCCCTGAACAGCAAAAGGCGTGTAGGGCTTGGGAAGGTCCACATGGGCGACCTGCCCCGTGGCATGCACTCCTGCATCCGTACGCCCACTTCCCCATACTGTAATGGGCTCGTTTAGAAAGTCAGAGAAGCACTCTTCCAACATGCCTTGGACAGAAGGAAGAGCGTGCTGTCGTTGCCAACCCACAAAGAACGTTCCATCGTATTCGAGGGTAAGCTTAAAGCGCTGCATAAAAGAGGCGTCGAGAGGGAAGTTCGTACCCCCTTAAAAAATCATCTACATGAAGAGCCGATTTCCCCACCTTTTGCACCAAAACAAGCCGTAAAGCTTGTTCCCCGCAAGCAACCGTAAGGTGATTGTCCAAGATCGTCCCCGGAGGTTGGGGAGAAGGGAGAGGCACCACAATAGCATTAAGCACTTTAATACGGTCGTTCCCAATATCAAACCACGTTCCAGGCCAAGGGTTCAGGGCTCTTATTTTTCGCTCTAGAAAAGCAGCAGGTAAATGCCAATCCAACTGCCCCTCTTTTTTTGCAAGTTTTTCCGCATAGGTTATGCCTATCTGAGGTTGAGGAGTGGGTTGGAGCGTCCCTGATATATAAGACGGAAGGGCTTTTAAAAGGGCCTCTGCTCCCAGATGGGAAAGGGTAGTATGGAGTTGGGACGAGGTCGTGGTGGGAGAAATAGGGGTTTTTTCCATGAGCAACATGTCCCCCGTATCCAGTCCTTCATCCATTTTCATAATCGTGACCCCTGTCTCAGAATCGCCATTCAAGATGGCCCGTTGAATGGGGGCCGCTCCCCGCCATCGAGGAAGAAGAGAAGCATGGACATTGATACACCCCCACCGCGGAGCCTCTAAAATAGCTTTTGGTAAAATTAAGCCATAAGCAGCCACAATGGCCACATCCAAGTCTAAAGATTTCCACTGGGTTTGAGCTTCCTCTGCTTTTAAAGAGGGGGGGGTAAAGACGGGGATTTTGCGGGTTTGAGCAATTTCATGTATGGGACTCGGGCTTAATTTATATCCCCTCCCCACAGGGCGGGGAGGTTGGGTATAAACGGCAACAACATCATAGTGGGTATTTAAAAGAGAGTTGAGAATTGGAACAGCAAAATTAGGAGTTCCCATAAAAGCAATGCGAGTTTTTTCCGGGTTCATAAAGATCCTTTGTTATGTTTTTTTTCTTTAATTAGCTTATTTAAAATCACCCCTCGTTTTAGAAACGAGAGATGCTCAATAAACAAAATACCATTTAAGTGATCAATTTCATGTTGTATACAATCCGCCAAAAGACCATTGGCTGCCAGTTCTTGCGTTTTGTTATTTTCATCGATATAGGTTAGGCGTACGTCAAGCGGGCGTACAACATTGGCATAATGACCAGGAAGGGAAAGGCATCCCTCTTGCGTGGTTTGTGTGGAGGAAGATACCCACAACAGTTCTGGATTGGCCATAAGAAGAGGCTTGAAGGGAACACCCTCTCGGTCCCCTAAGTCAATAACGATGACTCTTTTTTTAATGCCAACTTGAATAGAAGCAAGGCCAACGCCACGGTTGAGATACATCGTTTCCAACAATTGGTCCATAAGTTTGCGTATGCTGCTATCAACTTTTTCAACGGACTCAGACCGTTCCTGAAGTCGGGGATCCGGTGCCGTTAAAATATTAAAACCCTTCATTGCAATTCCTTAAGAAAGAAGAGAGCTTTAGAATAGCCTCTCAAGCCCCTTCGTTTCATTCTATTCTAAAGAATAGGTAAGCAAGAAAGTTAATAAATGCAAGGGGCATTAAATGAAATTAACATTATGCAGAGCTTGGGTTATATAGTATGAGACGGTTATGCTGGTGACGTTCTGCATTTCCCTGTCTTAACCTAAGGACATCTTAACCTAGGGTGTGATTAAAAGTGTGGTTTTTGTCTTCCAAAGTTCGTCATCCCGGAATTTAGAAATTCTCCCGAAGCGTAAGCTGAGGGGTAGAATTTCTTAATATCCGGGACGCCTGGGGGGCAGGGCGATTTGATACAAGTAAAAACAACTCCGGTGTTGTCATCGCGAGCCCTCGAAGAGGGCGTCGCGATCCATAAAAAAGCGAGCAAAAGAGTGGATTGCGACGTCGCTAACGCTCCTCGCAATGACGACTGTGGATGGGCAAATTACTTGTATCAAATCGCCCTGGCCTGGGGGGTATTGGGAACAAAAAACCACACTTTTAATCGCACCCCTTAACCTAAAGACCTCGTTAATGTGGAAAATAAATCATAAGCTTAAAATATTTTTAATAAGTTTTGTTTATAATCTCTTACTGTATTAACGCTCAGGAGATCAGTCATGAAAAAATACCTTTTATGTGCATCAATCATTTTTATCAACACCCTACCCGCAGAGGGAAGCGGGCCTTGTGTTCAACCACGCGGGGTGAAAGGAGTATGCACTGGCGAGCATCGACGTGAGCTTCTTGCTGAGACAGGTATATCAGCTAAATGTAATGTTAGTGCGTCAGCGGAAAACGGATGTGAGCTTTGTGAGACCCCAGATAGTGCCGAGAGCGACAATCTAAACAAATGCAAAGAACTTAGTAGGACTAACCCTAATATTAAGAATGCTTGTTGGGCATCAGCAGGGAAGCATATTCATTGCAGGTCAGTTCACTAAAGGAACCTCAGCTTTGGATAAGGAGTAGGTTTTTATGTTTAAAAAACAAAACACTGGCGTCATCCCGGGATTTAGAATAGCTTAACGAACGGATGTGAGTGTAGCTATTCTTAATACCCGGGACCCAGGAAAAAGCAGAGGCAGAAATTTCTGGGTCCCGGATACTAAGTTCCGGGATGACGCTGGTGGGTGTTATTTAGTTGTCTTATCCAAAGCTGAGGTTAAAGAAAAGAATCATCCTTTAGATCAAGGAATTAAGATCCAAAGTCGCAATTTCCTTTAAGGAAGCCTTCGTCAGCTCTTTTCTTTCTTCCGGATTTTTTGAGAGGAAGTCCTCTACAAGGGCAAGGGCTTCATCGGCGGCTTGCGCCCTCAACTTAGATTTTGTTTCCTCTGTCTCAATGGCGATGCGCTCTAAAAGGGCTTTTTCTTTGTGGGCGAGTAATTTTTCAAACTCGTGCTCGCTCGATTTTTTAAGAGCCAAGGCGTCTCTTTCAGCAGAAGCCATGATTTCCTTCGCTTGCGTTAACGTCTCTTCATGCTTTCTTTTATAAGAATTTAAAAGGCTTAAAGCTTCATCATGAAGACGTTGTGCTTCATCTAATTGATGCGTTATTTTTTGACGGTGTTCATCAAGAAGTTTGATCAAAAAAACAAGGCCTCTTTTTCCAAAAAATCCAAGAAAAAGAACAAATGCAACAAAGACCCAAAAATCAGGCGTTGACAACATTACTCCCTATTCCCTTTGGCAACCAATTGATCTGCGGAATAGGTATGTCCCGTTAGTTTTTGTAGAATCTCAGTCGCGATCTCTTGAGCTATGGGCTCCATATGAGAGCTCACCTCAATCCGGGCTCGATAGAGTTTTTGCTCTGCCACATGGAGCCGATCTTGTAATTTATCAAGTAGATCCTGTTTCTTTTGCCCTATTTCTAGGGCTGTTGCGTTTATAACGGATTGATAGTGTTCCTGGGCGCTTTTGCGCGCTTGAACAAGAGTCCTTTCGTAATCAATCATGAGGCCTTCTGCGTGTTCTCGGTATGTACTGGCTTGGTTAATTTTTTGCTCACGAAGAGTTGAGCGACTTTCTAAAACACCGACAATTTTTGGAACAAGAAGATAAGATAAAATACAATAAAGTACGATAAAGCAGACACCTAGCCAAAAAAGCTGGGAGGGAAAGGTGGTCGTATCAAGTTGAGGCATTGACGTGACTCCTTACTGATTCTATTTAAACAAAATCAAAAAGGCGATCAGAAGGGCAAAAAGGGCAACAGCTTCTGTAAGTGCGAACCCTAAAATTCCGACAGGAAAAATTTGCTCCCGAGCTGAGGGGTTGCGGGCAATAGAGCTGATCAGGGATGAGAAAATTAATCCAATACCTAAGCCAACCCCAGCCAGTGCAAAAACCGCAAGGCCTGCTCCAATCATTCGTGCCGCTTCAACGTCCATAATTTTCTCCTTTTCTAGTGTAAGTGGATGGCGTCTTGAAAATAAATACATGAGAGTATCGTAAACACATAAGCTTGCAAAACTGCAACTAATATTTCAAAGGCCGTTAATAATGTATTCACAAAAAGGGGTGCCACTCCAAATAGGCCTAAAGCAACCGTAAACGCAGCAAAAACTTTTAGCATCGTATGGCCCGCCATCATATTCGCAAAAAGACGAACAGAAAGGCTTACAGGACGAGACAGGTAGGATAAAATTTCGATAGGAACAATGAGAGGCAACATGTAAACAGGGGCCCCTTTCGGAACGAAAAGCGTAAAATAATGCAATCCATGGCGCATAAAGCCAACCAAAGTTGCCATCCCAAAAGCAATCATGGCCAGACCAAATGTAACAATTAGCTGGCTTGTAAACGTAAAGGTATAAGGAATCATTCCAATAACATTTCCCACTAAAATAAACATAAAAATTGTAAAAATGAATGGAAAATATTTTCGTCCCTTTGTCCCCATGGTTTCATCCAAAATGTTTGAAACAAAACCATAAATCATCTCGGTCATGGATTGCCAACGTCCTGGGGTAAGTTTGGCTCGACTTATCCCTCCCCACAGAAAAAAGGTTGTGACGAGAACCGTAATGACCATAAAAAGAGACGCATTGGTAAATGAGACATCAATTCCCTTAATATTCAATGGAAAAAGAGTATGAATTTCAAATTGATGGAGGGGGTCATGATGGAGAAGATCAGACATGGGTATCCTTTTTTGTGTCTGTTGTGTCCTTAACTGTCAGTGCACGATACACGTTCAGTATACCAGCTGCTGAGCCAAGTATAAACAAGGAAATGAGTCCCCAAGGTGAGGTACCAAATACCCAATCGATAAAAAGACCACAGCCAACACCAACAAAGACGCCTGAAATAAGCTCCACCCCCACATTAAACAATTTTCCAAGTTTATTTAGAGACTTATCTTCTTTGATGCGATGAGGCTGAGCCTCTTCCTTGGCTTTTTCAATCCGACGCCTTAATTTGTCTAACGCGGGATCATCAGACATCTTTCCTCACTTTTAGAGTAGGATAGGGAGTGCGCTAGGGGCTGTCAAGGGATGATCGTTGTCATTTCATTTGAAGTGTGAATGAATAACCTCGCCGTAAGCGGTGAGGTATCCAGTAGAGCTCTTGCATAACCCTTTGCCGTTTGCCCTTATATCTGAGCATAGGTTCTTGCCCTGAGCTTGACTCTTGTAGGAATAGATAACTTTAACAAATTTATATTAATTATTTAATTAATAGTCCTATTTTTCACATACTTATTAAGTGCATTTGCCATGGCCCCGTCCTCGCGAAGGTGGGGATTGTTCCAGGATCTAAAAATACTTCAACCTCGAGGATCCCAGGTTTTTTCATGAATACCGGTTGTTATACACTCTTTGATCGCAAAATGGTTATTCTGCACCCTGGGTTAGATAGAACCACTGCTTAATCGTCTTATTATCGAATTGAGGAATAAGATCTTTTATTTCGTTCAAATAATCATTCAGCCAAGATCGTTGTTGTGCAACGGTCATATGACCGCACGTGCCAAACAGGTTTGATGCTCCGCTAATGATATTACTCCATCTTTGCTGTGCCCAATGCATAACGGAGGCGAAATCTGAAGGAGACGTTGCAACGACCGCAATAAGGATCGTAATCCAGGGATCCGTATGGGGGAGGAGTTCAAAGATCATCGCTATAGTAGCCACTGTAAGATAGGAGGCACAATAAGTTGAGAACACATCTGTAATACGCCTGAGGGGCAAAAAAGCATGGGTTCGTATCGCAAAACGGCTCAAATCTTGAAAAGCCTCTTGCTGTTGATATCTCTCTAGAAGCGGTCTCGTTAAAGCATCCAAACCGGCCCAGGCAATGCTCACAGGCTTAACGATCGTCTCTCTGACACTAGAGAAGGTCTTTAAAAGTTTGCTAGCTGACCAATAGGCGGTAAGAACGCGACCAACGAAGGCCTTCCCAAGAAAATCCTCAGACAGTTCTTTAAGGAAAACCGCTGGCTGTGAGTTAGGGTAAAGCTTCCTGAGGAGAAAAATAAGCCTACTCATTTCTTCTATGGGAACCTGATTGACTTTCTTAACTTCCTTTTCCATAGCAGTTAAATCAAGTAGAGGGGTCGTCTCCCTTTGGGTTTCATCTTCTATCATATTCAAGGCAACCGTAGAGCCAGTCTCCTGTTTTGCTTGCTTTTTAGCCGTGTTCTCTAAGCGTTCCTTAGCTTTTTTGTTGGCTGCTCTTTCAACTTTTGCAAATGATTCCGTTAGTCCTTTTTTAAGGTGCTTATAGTCGAGTTGTTCTTGCTGTTTTAGAAAAAATATACTGAGTAATGATATGGCTATGTCATCTTCAGATATTCTTAAACCATCACCTAATGGTACTTTTCCTAACTCTTGCTGAATACGGTCATAGATTTTATTACAAAGAGGTTGCACCAGTTCAGAATCCTTAATATCTTCCCGTGCCTCACCCATTATCTTGTCTATAAGGGAATCTAAAACAGTACCCTTTCTTGAGTCGCTTTCTAGGCATAGGCTCATGTAGACTCGGAGATCATCCATAATAAGCTGATTGCTGCGTGGTACACTCCCTATAGAATTGTTTGATATAATATCATCGACATCTTGTTGAAATATTTTTTTTATACCTAGTAATATTGATTTTTGCGATATTACAGCAGATTTTTTCTTTTCTTCTCTGCTTTTTTCTTGAACACATTGATAGATTCTCTCAGCGAGCCCTTCCGCAATGAAGTCATTAATCAATCGTTTTATGTCTTTTTTTAATTTATTTTGATCCTTTATGTTATTGTTTCCAATGTGTTTATGAATAAAATCTAACAATTCTTTTTTTTGTTTAGGACTAAAGTAATTTTTTAAATGGTCTTTTAATTGACGGATTAATTTAGCTTTATCCAGTAATCCCTGTTGGAGTTTTATTTTTCCTATTTCTTCACATACATATTCGTAAATATCATGAATAGGGTCGCTCTTTTGAGTGCTTGTCATATATGAATTAATGAAATTTTTTATATTTTCTTGTATCTTTATTTCCAAGACCTTATCTAATACAGTGTTTCCAAGTTCAATTTTTATATAGTTTTTACAAGCTCCCTCAAGGACTTCATTAGTGTTGATCCCGTTAGACATTAGGGTCTGGTACAAATACTTTTGAAATAGAGCTTTCTGAACCTTTGCTGCTTCTAATTTTTTTATTCCGTTTTGAATAAATTCATACATCCCTTCAACAAGTTCATCGCTCTTCTTACTATTAATAAGCGCTTGGATTTTTTCTACAGACTGTATTAAAACGCTTCTATATTGACTTACCAGAGGCTCTTGGGCGTTCATCTCTCTCTGACTAGAACACCGAAAAAAATACCGAGCTTCTCTATAACCTCTTTCAAGTTCAACCGATGCCAATGACCCAACAAATCCATAGCCCCACTGGGGAAAGAGTTCTTCTGCTCTCAAAAACAAAAGAACAGGCCCCATAGCCTTTCTTAGAGCGATGTAAGCAGAGATAGCGCGAGACTGCCAAGGATGGAGATCAGGCTGTATATGAGGCATTTTATCCAGTGCTGTAGGGGTGAACTTATTTTTAGCAAAAAAATTCCATGCGTGATCTACCCACTCCCATCCTTGATTAGCGAAAGGAGGAAGAGCAAGAATCATGAACGAGTATATTAGGCTATGAGAAAGAGGACTGTCGACAGGAATAAGATTGTCATTTGTGTCATTTATTCCAGATGTACCCGTAATATATCCTGTGAGATTACTTCCTAAAGGCCCCCAGGCACATACCGCTGCACCGAACCAAAGGGCAGTAATCGTTTTGAGAGCTATTTTTATTTTGGAAATAGGACGCGTAAAAAAAGCCTCATCGAGCGCTATTAAAAATAAACCAGGATCATCCTGAGTTTTTTTAGAGGAATTCCTATATTTATAGTAAGGAATAAGTGCGGTTATAAAAATATCATCTTTAGTAAAAAATCTTGTTTTGTTATCCGATTTTTGTGCCTTTACTAGTAATTTATCTAAATGTTTTTTTAGGGAAAAGTCAGGATCTTCACTGACAAGGGTAATGTTTGTTATATCAAGCAGTGCCTCCAGCTCCTCAGGGTTGACAGTCTTGGTACCACTGCTGCTTGATGAGGAAGGAACAACAGGAGGGCGGGTGGAAGTCTCCGTATTCTCTAACTCATCATCATCCATTGCAAAACAAGGATGAGGGATGGATCGAATAACCATCAACAAAAGGCAGACAAAAAAAACGATCTTTTTGAGAAACAAGAGACCCTCCCTAATTTTTTATGCTATTTCGGGAATCATAGGAAAAAAAAGTTTTATTTACAAGGGGTTTTTACAAACATTTAAGACCAGGAGGCGGGCTGTATACGGATAAACTACTGTTCTTCGCAAACAGCCATACCAACGCAGCTCATACTGATGCAATCCGCTCCATAGTGGCTGTTACACATTCTGTTGAGTTGATCAGGAGGTGTATCAGAGCCGCACTTACCAGATTCCATAAGACGACACTGAACTTTGTTCACAAGCAGCGGCTTATCAAGGGAGAATTGCCTATCTGGATGTTGAACATCTTGCAAAGTACATGATACATGGCCCATCTGTTTGCAGACGACAGCTTTTGCCTCTATAACAAAGCTGGGCATTAAAAAAAATCCTAGGACAAGAAATTTTTTATTGTTGAACATACTCATTTTTCTTCCTTTATTTAATTTAATGTATCGTTTAAATTATTAAATTAAAATTCTTAAGAAAGTATTAAAGAGGAAGGCTTGGCGAGTGGCGAGCATCCCGAGATTGAAACGCTGTTATTGAATTTGCTACCTCTCACCCGCTCAAAGGGCGGGTGAGAGGTTTTATTTATTACTTACTTACCTGTTCTATTCTTGCAACAAGTCCCCTTTGTAAGCCGGGAGGCGTGAGTTTTTTAATATTTTCTTATATTCCTTACGGCTGATTCCTAAAGGGATTGTCTTTTCAATGTCTTCTGTCTTTTTCAAAACTTTATCTGAATATTTCTTATCGTTTTTTTTGTCTTTAAGGGACGCCTCTAGGACAACATAATACGTATTCTCAACCCTATGTATAGAAAGCAAAAGTATCTCTTTTTCAGAGGAAAGATCGTTAATCCCCTCAGTGACCCCTGCTTCTGCCACAGAAGCAGTCCAGAGAAAGCCCAACACTATAAGAGAAGCAAGGCCTAATTTGTTTTTAATAGAAAAGAAAGAGGAAGTCATTGCAATCACCACTGCTAAATAAAACATCTATACTCCTACATAGTACTTTCGTGTCCAAATTTCAAGAGATAATTGAGCAAGGACAATTGAAAAATTGAATTTCTTCATCAACTCAGGCATAAAATAAAAAACAATTAATGGAAAACGGTTAAGGAACACCATGATTCCTCTTGCTTCAACTCTTCCGGAGTATACGGTTACAGAACTTTCCCTTGCCCTCAAAAAGGTCGTGGAAACGGGTTTTTCTAGGGTGCGTGTCAGGGGAGAAATCTCAGGTCTAAAACGCCATACCTCGGGTCATGTTTATTTTGCCTTAAAGGACCAAGATTCCGTGCTTGATGGGGTCTGTTGGCGGGGCAGTTTTCAAGGCCTTTCTCTCACCCCTCAAGAGGGAATGGAAGTTATTGCAACAGGGCGGCTCACAACCTATCCGGGGCGCTCCAAATATCAAATTGTTGTAGAAGCGATGGAACTTGCGGGTGAGGGGGCTCTTTTAAAGTTATTGGAAGAGCGTAAGCGAAAGTTGGCGGCAGAGGGGTTGTTTGATGAGGCGCGAAAAAAACCTCTTCCCTTTCTCCCTCAACTTATTGGAATGGTTACCTCCCCCACAGGAGCCGTCATTCAAGATATGCTCCACCGTATAGCCGATCGTTTCCCGCTCTCCGTTCTTTTATGGCCTGTAGCTGTCCAAGGAGAGGGAGCCTCGTCTCAAATTTCCGCGGCTATCCGGGGCTTTAATCAGCTTACCCAAAAACCAGATGTTCTGATTGTTGCGCGAGGAGGGGGAAGCCTCGAGGACCTTTGGGCCTTTAACGAAGAGATTGTGGTCAGAGCCGTAACAGAAAGCCAGATTCCTGTGATCTCGGCCGTCGGTCATGAAACGGATATCACATTGATCGATTTTGCGGCCGATAAAAGAGCCCCCACTCCAACGGCTGCAGCTGAGTTTGCTGTGCCTGTTCGGAGCCAGCTTTCCCAAATGCTGCTTCAATATGGATCTCAACTTTCAACCCGTATTCACCATTCCCTTTCCCTCTATGAAAGTCGCCTTGAAGCCTTGCGTCGAGGCCTCCCCCCTCTCGAGAGCTGGTTGGATGATCACGCACAAAAGCTAGATGACTTATTTGAACGATTGGTCAATGCAGATCGACGGTTCGTTCAACAACAGACCCTGGCCTTGAACCATTTGATCCAGCGCCTTTCACCTGCTTTAGAAAATATTGTCCAGAAAGTATCCCAGCAATTTGAAACGTTTGTTCAACTTTTAGAGAGTTATTCCTATGCACGAACTCTTGAACGTGGCTTTACCTTCATCACTGGGCCAGATCACACGCTCATTTCTTCAAAATTCCAGACTCTCCCCCACCAACAGGTTCAGATCCATTTTTATGATGGTTCTAGAGAGGCTGAAATTTTAGAGAAAGATTAGGGATAGGATAAAGAAATTTTCATTTTCTCACTTTATGTTTAAGATAAGACTATGACTTTTTGTATTTTTTTGATATTATGTGCCCATTAAGAATAAAAAAAGGGGATGATTATGAAACAAACAACTCTTACACGTGCAGACATCATCGATAGTCTTGTTCGTGAAGTTACTCTTCCACGACATCAAGCCACTGATTTTTTGGAAGCAGCCATTGAAGTTATGAGTGGTGCCTTAGTTGATGAAAGTCTTGTAAAACTTTCTTCTTTTGGTTCCTTTAAAGTACGTAAAAAGTCAAAACGGATAGGACGCAACCCAAAAACCGGGAAGGAAGCTGTTATTACACCACGAAATGTGATTTCTTTTACACCTTCTCATTATCTTAAAGATAAAGTTCAACGTCGAAAAGCTTAAGGTATTCTTTCACCCCTCACCCGCCGCAGGAGGAGAGGTTATCCTGCGTTTGACACGGTAAGAATCTGTCGTTAGGAAAACATGAATTATATATCTACAAACCCATTCCTCCTTCGACTTCGGCACTACGTGCCTACGCTCAGGAGGAACGGGTTTGTGATTTTCTCGCTCCGTTCGTCCTGAGCGTAGCTGCGAAGTCGAAGGATGAATTCACGACGACAGATTAGACCTCTTTCGAAACTGAACCTAATCGCCCCAAACTGTCATGCTGAACTTGTTTCAGCATCTAAAAGAGATCCTGAAACGAGTTCAGGATGACACCGAGTGTGGGTCAAATTCAGTTTCGAAAGAGGTCTATTCTAAGAATCACCCCTCCCCTTGTGGTGGGTACGGGGACTTATGTCGCATTGCTCTGATGAGTACAAGAACGTTGCACAGCCCGCCAAAACAGGATAAAGATTGTAGTAACGATGTACGGTTTAACGAGGATGCTTTAATGCAAAAGTCAAGTTTATGGTTCTGTATTTGTCTGTTTCTCTTTTTCTCTCCTGTAAAAGCAGCCGAGCAGTATGGGATCGCGATGCATGGGGATCTCAAGTACCCGGCAAATTTTACCCATTATGAATCCGTCAATCCGAACGCACCAAAGGGTGGGAAATATATTGTCGCTGTTGTGGGGACCTATGATACCCTCAATCCTTTCATTCTTAAAGGAACGCCCCCCTTGGGGATTCGGGATATTATGTTTGAAAGTCTTCTCGACCGTTCTCCTGATGAACCTTTTAGCCTTTATGGGCTTATCGCTGAAAGTCTTGAGGTTGCTCCTGACCGCTCATGGATTATTTTCAACATTAACCCCAAGGCCAGGTGGCAAGATGGCGCGCCTATCACAGCAAAGGATGTCGCTTTTTCCTATAAAACCTTTTTAGAAAAAGGAACGCCTAATCAACAAATGATATATAAAAAGGTAGAAAAAGCAGAAGTTATCAATGACCGCAAAATAAAATTTACCTTTAAAAAAATAGATGGGAAATATGATCGCGAAATGCCCCTCATGATAGGGCAAATGCTTCTTATACCTGAACATTACTTTAAGGATAAGGATTTTGAAAAAACGGGTCTTACCCCTTTACTGACGAGCGGTCCTTATAAAGTTGTCAACGTTGAACCGGGTCGCTCTATTACTTACCAACGTGATCCCAATTATTGGGCAAAAGATTTGCCCGTTAATAAGGGGCACTTTAACTTCGATACACTCCGCTTTGATTTTTATAAAAATGCAGCCGTTGCGTTTGAAGCTTTCAAGGCAGGAAACGTTCATTCACGCGAAGAATCAGACACGGGAAAATGGGCTCAAAATTATAATTTCCCAGCGATCCAAAAAGGTCTTGTGAAGAAGGTTGAAATCCCTCATCAACATCAAGTGGGGATGCAAGCGTTTGTCTTTAATACCCGACGAGAAATTTTCAAAGATCCCCGGGTTAGGCGTGCATTTGCTTATGCTTTTAATTATGAGTGGCTCAATAAAAATATGTTTCATGGGGCGATGACACGCACTACAAGCTTTTTTGATAATACGGATTTGGCCGCTAAGGGGTTACCTGAAGGGGCCGAATTGGCTCTTCTCGAGCCTTTCCGTGCTCAATTACCAAAAGAAGTATTTGAAAAACCCTATATCCTTCCAACCTTTGAAAAGGGTTCTCGAGAGAACCTGAAAATTGCCCAGGAACTTTTAAAAGAAGCGGGTTGGGTGATCAAACAAGGCAAGCTGGTTGATGAGAAAACCGGAAAACCTTTTACCTTTGAAATGATTTTGAATGTGCCGGAAAATGAAAAAACGGCCCTTCCCTTTGTGCGGAATTTGAAGCAATTAGGGATTGATGCAACCGTACGCACCATTGATGCAGCGCAGTACGAAAACCGACGGATTGATATGAATTTTGATATGATCCTTCATTTTTGGGGACATACCCTTTCTCCAGGCAATGAGCAAAACTTCTATTGGAGTACAAAAGCAGCAGATGAGCCAGGAACGCGCAACTATCCTGGCGTTAAAAGTCCCGTTGTTGATGCTCTCTGTCAGAAAATTACCGCTGCGAGAACGCGGAAAGACTTGGTAACGGCTGTTCGTGCCCTTGATCGCGTTCTGTTATGGGGCCACTATGTGGTTCCCTTGGGTCATCGGACAAAGGATTATATTGCCTATTGGGATAACATTGACCATCCTCCTTTAGGAGTCATGGGGCTACCAAGCATTCATACCTTTTGGGAAAAAGAAGAGAAGAAATAAACTGAAAACCAAAATAGAACGGCTTAAGTGCACTTACTGTTCACCCAATACCCCATTATTTAAGCCCAATTTTGGATAAGGACCCCTCGTAAAAAAATATCCATATGGGCCAGGGCGATTCAATGCTAATAAAAACAACTCCGGTGCCGTCATCGCGAGCCCTCGAAGAGGGCGTCGCGATCCATAAAAAATCAAGGAAAAGAATGGATTGCGACGTCGCTGCGCTCCTCGCAATGACGACCGCGGGAGGCACTTTTACTTGCATTGAATCGCCCTACCAGATGGGCAATTAAAAGAGTAGAAAAATTTGCGTTATTTTTATTTTTTGATATCCTGTAGACGATAACAAAGGAACGATCTTTGGACCGGTCCTCGTTATCAAAGGTGTAGAAGCCGCACTCTAAGGAATAGAGTGTCTGTGGAAAATTTGAAAGCTAGCTCCACAGGCTTTTCCAAAAAGTGAGACAACTGCATCGGATACTCGAAGGGTGAAAGCCAAGAGTAGGCAGAAGAGGAATGGTGTTACACGTTCCCCTTCTCACACGTTGCAACGTGGTTAAACTAAAATCGGTCCCGGGACCATCTTTTTTAAAGATTACCAGGAAAGGAAAGGGAAAGGAAGACGAAAAGAGAAGAAAGGAAGAAAAAAAGAGAACAAAATAAGAACCTATCGTTATGTTGTCTACTAGTGCTCTGACAATATTAAACTTTAGGATGCGTTACTATAGTGTTTTGAGTTTAAGAGTTACACTCTCAAACTGTCATGCTGGGCCCTGTCCCCTGCTGTGGCGGGGATTGTTTCAGCATCTCTTTAGATCCTGAAATAAATTCAGGATGACAACAAACGGCGGTTTTTGTAACGTTTTAAAGTCAATGCACTATACATTATCTTTTTGCGTTAAAAGTCGAGTGGCTCGGGACTCCTGGGAATGGTTTAATCGTCTTATCCAGAACTCGGGTTATTTCAACACCCCTATCTTTGGAAAAAAAGGGTGTTGCGCTTCTTTCTAGAATTCAAGCGGTCGACTATTTAGAGAAGACGTTAATGGCTCCATGCACTGTATGCGGACACACCTAGGCTGATCAGAAATTACCCTATAGGCCACGTCTTGTAGGTCTACTGATCAAACCAGTGGCTTTCCTATCAGCGAGTAAGCCTTCATAACACTCTAGATACGAATTGGCCATTTTATCTGCTGTAAAATGGGTCCAATATCGTTTCTCTGCTTGTACTCCCATAGCGTAAGCTTCCTCTGGTCTTTCTAAAAGGAATTGTAGGGCCGCTCCAAGAGCAAAAGAGTCATGAGGAGGGACGACGAGGCCCGTTTGTTTGTCAATATTGATATAGCTAGTCCCCGTACCTATTTCACAAGAAATCAGTGGCTTACCAAACATTGCCCCTTCAAGTAAAGCAATACCAAAGGCTTCCGAACGGAGGTGAGACGGCAAAACAACGCCATAACAAAGCATCAGTAAGGCAACCTTATCTTCTTCTGAGATTGTTCCTAGAAAATGAATATTCTCTACCCCGAGCTTGAGCGCTTGTGTCTTCAGCTCTTGGTCCATGGAGTCATTAGATCCAATAATGACGATTGGGGCATTAACCCTTCTCGCGGCTTCAATTAAATATTGAAGCCCCTTATAATAGCGCAGGACACCAATAAAAAGAAAGAATTTATTCTTAAATTTATTTCTCCAGTATTCCAATCTCTCTTTTTTAGGGTTTGGGTATAATTCTTTAACGATCCCAATTGGAATAATACTTACTTTTTCAGAGAAATTACGCAATACAGTACTGGAGGCTGCATAATTTGGTGAAGTTGCAACAATACAGTCCATATCTGACAAGAAACGGTTCATCAACGGTTTATAAAGTTTTAACAATATTTTTTGTTTAACAATATCAGAATGATAAGTTACGATAGATGGTTTATTAACTATCAAAGAAAAATGAACAATATCTGCAAATGGCCAAGGAAAATGATAATGAATGATATCGGCATTTTCTGCTAACTGTGAAAAGCGCCTAAAAACTTTGGTTGAAAAAGCAGTGGAGGCTATCTTGAATAGTCTGGGGGAACGATGAACTTGATATCCATTTATTTCAGTTGAGGATTCATCCTTTTTTGGAGTTAAACACAACACTTCTGACTGAACACCCAAAGCAGCTGTCATTATTGATATTTGATCAATAACTTTTTCTACCCCACCGAAAGTATCAGGAAAAAAGGTTTTATAAAAATGCAGGATTTTCATTGTGATTTATTACTCGTTTTGCTGGTACGCCAACATATACTCCTGGTTCTCGAATATCCCTAATGACCATTGCTCCCCCTCCAATAACAACATCATTACAAATTTGAAGAGAATCAGCGACAGTGGATCCAGCAAAAACTGAGCAGAAATCACCAATAACTGAACATCCAGTAATAGATGCGCCTACAGAAATATGACTGTAATCACCAATACTACAATCATGTTCAATAATTGCTCCAGTATTAATAATGCTTCCTTTCCCAATTTTTGACATAGGGCCAATATGCGTATGGTGCGCTACAAAACACCCGAGAGAAATCATACTACCAATCCCGATGGTAGCGGTAGGAGAAAGCAAGGTTGCAAGGGGCCAACCCCGCAATTCTATCAACTCTATTTGTAATTTTCGTTGTTTGTTATTACCCGATGCAGGTAGACACATCCATCCATCAGCTAAAGGAACATCGAAGGTTCTTTGAACGGGAAACCCCATAAATTTCTCTTCATCCTTGGCATTAGTATCAATGAATAATAACTGCTCAATCCCTGAAGACAAAGCTACATCTGCTATACTTCTTGCATGCCCTCCAAACCCTAGAATCAAAAGCCCATTACATATTCCCATCAAGCAGCATCCTTTTTTAATGCCTTTTTTCTACTCATTTTTTTGGGAAGAGGATGTGTTATCATTAAATCTTTATGGGAGATTTTATCGAGAATGTTAATATATTCGTCTACAACAGTTCTCCATGTTCTTTTTTCCAGAACACTATAAAGCAACTTTTGTTTTGCTAGGAGTGCCTCTTTATTCTGAAGAGCCCATTCAATGCGGTCAGCCATGTCCTTCCAATCATAAGGATCGAAGAGCATTTCTTTGTCTAAGTCTGGATCCCTAATAACCTCAAGGGTTACAGGTATGCGTGCCATAACAACGGGTGTATCAACGGATAGTGCTTCCGTTAATGTAAAGGGACATCCCCCTTCACTTAAGCTTGGATTAACAGCAAGATCCGCTAGTTTATAACAAGCTGTCAGCTCTCGGGTAGACAATCCATGTAAGCACAATACTTCATTTTCTAGATTGTGCCTCTTAATAAAATCATTAATTTCTGGAAGAACTTGAGGATCTCCTGTTAAAATTAACTTGTGATTAATGTATTGTCTTTTTAAGAGATAATCATAAGCCTTTAATAAAGAGATAATATTTTTATTTGGCCTAAATTGGCTGGCATAAAATATAAATTTTATATTAGAATCATTCCCAAAGAGGTAATAATTTAATGCATTTGTAGATCTAGACATTATGATTTTCATTGTTGTATTACAGAATTTGATAAGAAAATCTTCGTTTCTAGAGAAATCACCCGAAAAATTAATATGGTTTTTGATGGATTTTACACCATGAGGAACAACAGATATATTATCCGGATCCATATGATAATGTTTAACAAGTGTGTTCCATTTAACGTCTTCGCTATAGGTCACACAATATTCGCTACCCGCAATTGATTTTTCTATCTGACGAAAATTATCAAGTAATCTCCTATTAGAAACGCGTGCGAAGGAAATAGGACAATTCACCATGACAACATCAGGAACACACATCAGGCGTGGTGCTTGAATCTCATGAAATTCTGGCCAAAATGCAGTTGGGCAGTACCAGGCTTCTACATCTGAACGCAAATTAATGAGCTTATTCATCAACTTAACTTCACGGCTTCTCATTTTCATATAAAGCATGCAGACTATCATGTCATCTTTTGGGTTGGTCATGAAGCTATAATCAGTTAAGAGACGAAAGAAAAACTTGAACAGATATTGGTTGATTAGGAAGAAAAAAAGTCCTGCAATACGAAGCCTTAAACTACTTTTATTTTTTCTTTTTTTTGCCTCCCACCTCTCCAATTTAGTGCGTAAGCTTGCTGTAGATTTTTCAAGATTCTGAAGATTATTAGTAACTAAAGCTTTTCCTTTAAGCGCTATTTTGGAGCTCGTAAGTTGTTCATATATAAGCAATGGTGCAGGCTTTCTGCAAGGTGCTAGTACTTCAAAATACTCCTGTTTAATATTAGCATCTTTAAACAATTCAATTAAACTAGATCTCATCCAACTTGGGCAAGCTATAACGAAGCAAATATCTTTACGATCCTGAGCCGCTTTCAGAAATTCGGCTAAATGATGTCCTAAACCTTGACCCTGTAGATTTATAGTTGGTGGATAGGCTAAATATATACCATATTTTTTTACAGACATTCTTTTACCGCCTCCCAATATGCGGCAGATAGTTTTTCCAGGGATTGGCTAGATAGACTTTTAGCTGAGGGCACCCTCAATCGCAGAATACTTTCTTCAACTTCCATTTTTTTCAACTGAGTCGCCATATCTTCAGGATTATATGGATCCATCCAATTAAGGTTTAATTTGAATTGTTCATTCATTTCCCTCATGGCTGGATAGTCACTCGATAAGGAAGGCACGCCAAAGTGAGCAGCCTCGACCACCGAAAACGTTCCATTATCTATCCGACCCGCATGCCAAAGAAAGCTGCAAGCCTCCAGTTGTAATTGATAGTTCATATCAGAAAGATTACCAAGGAGCCTCAAATTCTTCTTTAATTTATTACTTTGTCTCATAATTTCAGCTAATGGTTTGAGATGGGGAGATTCACTTTTTGTTAACTTATCTGTATTTACACCTGTTACATGGCACTTTAATTGTCCATTATATTTTTCGTAGTAAATTGAGAGAGCCTCGAATGCATTTTCATGATTTTTGTGCACAGCGGTATTCGTTGTCCACAAGAAATACTGACTTTTTTGATTATTTGATGTGATCCTCCGTTGTGATGAAGGTGCAGTAACTAACATGGGAACCTTACAAACTTTTTTATCTGGTAAACCCGCATATTGGAGAGCATCATTTCGAGTAAATTGGGTTGTTACCAACACACGTTCCGCAAACCATACAGCGTTTCTATATCTTAGATCCATTTCCGGCGATACAATATCCTCATAACGCTGCAAATAATCGTAAACTAAAGTGATATACGGCTTCAGTGGTATAAGGGGGAGTGAAAGGCGATCAGAAACGATCACGAGGAGATCACAATCCATAAGTTGATTTACATTATCCTCAACAGATAAGTACCGCTGGAAGTTTAAGATTGGTTCAAAACCTGCATATATCAAGGCTCGTCTTGATTCTTCAGGCCCTAAGATACACCAATCAAAGGGGCGTCGCTTAATAGAAGGGGGTAAGTCCGCAAATTCTTCATCTGTATAATAACCATTTAAATAACAAAAGACAACTTCTACATTTTGACCCTCTTGTTGTGCACCTCTTTCAATGGCTTGGGCAAGTAATTTAGCTCCACGAAAGCTACCACCCTTATACTCAATGGGTAAAAGTACGGCTATGCGCTTAGATTTATTTATTGTAACGGATTGTTTTTTCGCTATCTTTTCTAAAGATGTCAAGAGATGTTCAAAACCTGTTTGCCAAGCCCCCACACAATTTTCTACCTTTATTTGATCCAAAAGACAGGCTTGGCTTTTTCGTATATTCTCAATAAGAGTCCAATCATCGTTAAGAACGCGCTCAATTTTACGACGTGCCTCCTTAATATTTTTACATCGCCCAGGAAGATTTTTCCCCCCCATACGATCTAATAGCCCACCTGCCATAAACACCAATGGCATTCCGGCTTTTATGGCTTCAAAAGGGTGATAATGGATGTGGTTAGGTTCTGTACTGTGATAGAACATGACACGCATTTCCTGCATATTACGTTCATGCTTTTCCTTTGACACATACCCGAGAACATTTGGATCCGCTACAGAGATAGCCTGAACCCCTCCAATCGTGTACTCTAACCCTTTAAAATCCTTCACAAATTGATTATAAATGGATTGATAATACGAATTAAATCCAAGATCTGGGCAAATAAAAAATATTTTTCTGTCAGATCCCTTCCATGTGTCGTTTATATAGCAGTCATGCATTCCAATGGGTAAAAACACCGCTCTTTTATTTAGAAAATCATCCTCAATATGAGGCAAATGTTCATAGGCGTGTGCAAAATAGAGATGGTTTTTTATTGATTCTATTGAATATCTAGGAATATTGGAAATAATTGAATTTAAAATTTTAGTATAGCTCATGTCTTTGCTGTGTCCGTAGGCACGCCATAAAGCAATACCCTTATAATGCTTTGCTATACTTTTGACGATATTCACATCATGCACTATAAAAAATAAAATATCGAAATAGCGATTAGCAATTTTCCAGGCCTCGTGACTAGGTTCTGAATACCAATTTTGATCATTCAGAATAGCAAGTTCATCTGTTGGGATTGTCAAATTGACATCTTCTGAATAATCAACAGAGGCACTCCTAAAACCGATATCAGCAGGCAATTGCTTCGGCAAAAAAATCTCTTTAATCCCTATTCGCTTAAGCATTTCTACTTCAAACTTCCTGGCTGTTCCATGATTCAGAAGCCACATGACCCTAGGCTTTTTACGTTCTGTCATCCATAAATCTCATTAACTTGGTTGTAGGTATTTATTGCATCCGCAATTTCTCCATCAAAAACCAATTTTCCATGATGAAAGACTATTCCTCGCGTACATAATGATTTTAGAGAAGAAAAGTCATGGGAGGCGAGAAGCAATATTTGTGACTGTTCAACCAGAGACGCTATGCGTTCCTTTGCCTTAGCCATAAAATTTGCATCACCAGCACCAATAACTTCATCTAAGAGAAGAATGTCGCCTCCAATGGCCGTAGAAATAGAAAAAGCTAAACGCACTTGCATGCCGGCCGAATAGGTTTTAATTGGATAGTCAATAAATTTACCAATATCAGCAAATCTAATAACTTCTTCTTTCTTTTCCTTAATAAGTTTTGGTGAGAGGCCAAGAAGAAGACCCCTATATAGTATATTTTCACGCCCTGTTGCATCCGGCTCAAAGCCAAGACTTAAATCAAAGAGAGAGCGAATTTGGCCATGGACATGAATTTTACCACCAGATATGGGATATAGGCCTGCAATTGTTTTGAGCAGTGTACTTTTCCCAGCACCGTTATGACCTAACAAGCCAACCCTTTCTCCTTGCTGAATCGTTAAAGATACATCTTTAAGCGCATGAATGTCTGAAACTACAGCCCCCTCTTTTGTTTTAGTTAGCATATTAAACATCATCGACTTTAAAGAATGTTCTTTATAGGCAACAGAAGAATAGTGTAAATCAACTTTATGTAATGAAATATAGTGCTTTTTCATAGATAAAAAATCACCTTACGTTCAACAGTTGTTCCTAACCACAGGGCTAATATAAAGAATAAAATAGCTGTTGAAAAACAAAATAAATAATTTTCTGTGGTTGGCCATTCACCTTGTAAAAGAGGGGCGCGAATAATTTGCAATAGATGATAAATTGGGTTGTAATCGACAAGTTTGTCAAGCCCCCCCTTGCGAAACATCTTTACTTCAAAATAAACAGGAGACACAAACCATAGAGCTTGCATGGCTAAGGTTAAAGTTGAGACTAAATCTCGAAAACGAACCCCTACATAGGCCATAAATGTTGCAAGAGGCCATGTGGTTAATATGAGGAGAGGAAATACAAGTAACGCGGAAAGCCAACAAAGTCCAAAATTTTCAGGCATAACGATCAAGACCCATCCAATTAATGGGACACTTGCCATCATTAGCACAATTAAAGCCGTCAAAACCGTGCGCAAAGAATAGATAGCGAGAGGATGTTGACATTGCTTTATGTAGGCATCTGCTTGCACAAAACTGAGAGCTCCTCCTGTCACACTAGCGATCAAAAAGTCCCAGACAATGATCCCAGATAAAACATATGGGGCATAATGTGTAATATTTGTATTCAAAAGTAGGCTGAAAACACATGAGATTAGTAAAGTAATTCCAAGAGGCTGTAGCATAGACCAGAATATTCCAAAAAAAGACCGACGCCAACGCGAACGCAAGTCCGAGAGGGACAAGTGAACCCAAAAGTAGCGAGTGCTCCAAATACCTTGAATATAACGATAGTTCATATAAATCTTCCAGCTATTTTTTTACCTAATTTATTTGAAGGCACTTCAATCAATTTGTTAATAATTTGAGCAAGAATTAGCACAATTATAGATGTAAATACTATGGATAAAAATGCATCTTCTTGTCTAACATAAGCGAAATAATAAAGCAATGCATATCCTACAATGGGGTGCACGACATAGAGAGAGAAACTTACGTCAGCAAACCATTTAAATACACGAGGTGTTTTTATAAAATTACGAAAATTATAGAATAAATAAAAACATAGAAATGCAACAAAGTAATTAATCATTCCAGTGGACCAGGATGATTTTAAAATTCCGTTTACGCTCCACACTACCGAAAACCAGATAAAAACGATCATGATCGAAATATAAAGAGTTTTTGTGTCAAGTTTATTACAACAGTTCCAATAAAAAAAAGTACCAATGAACATATAAATAATAAAATGAGCTGATAAGGATATAGAATTAATAACGCTAGACCAAGGCTGTACAAATTGTACAAAAGAACTATATCCAGATACAGCTGACAAACAACCCAAAATAAAAATAATAACAAACAAACGCTTTAAATTAGCTTGAATAATAATGGAACTTATGATTGCACAGATTATGTAAAATTTTAATTCGATTTCGAGAGTCCAACTAATCCCATCTAAAGATGGGATCCAGGCCATGTCTCTAACCAGTAAGTACTGTAGCCCGATATTATAAAATCCCAAATTCTCATTATTAGAATTTAAATATAGCAATGTAATTAAGGAAAAAGTGAGGCCAACCCAATATGTAGGGTAAATTCTAAATGCACGCACTGTCACAAAAGCTTTTTGGTTTAATTTTGTACATGAAAAAGGAATAACAAAGCCACTAATAAGAAAAAATATTGCAACCCCAAATTGGCCATAATTAAATGAAGGCGCATGAAGAAGGGTAAGCCAATTCGGTGGAACAATGACTGGTGGCATGTCAATACCTAGCAATTGAAATGCAGCTATCGTATAAAACCAAAATACAACCACAAAATGTCCACCGAATACGACTGAAATTACTGCGATTGCTCGTAAAAAATTCGCAAATTCATAGCGTCCAAGAGAATCCAGGACAGCACTTTTAGTGTCCGTAATCACCTCAATATTTGCTGTCTTATACGCTGCTGTCATGGCAGAGCCTTCTCTTTTGTTTTATTCAGCATCTGTTGGTAACAATGCGTCTTACGTTTGAAGCAGAACTCTCAACATTGAGTGTTTTTTCGATAACAACAAGGGGTCGTTTTCGTATCTGATTGTAAATTCTACCAATGTATTCACCTATAATACCTAAAAACAGAGCGTTAAGGCTTATAGCAAACAAAGTAAGAACTGTCATGGTTGTGAAGCCCGCAGGCCATGATTGAGCAAAAAAGACTCGCAGGACGATGTATCCACTGAGCATGACTGCGGTTAACAACGAAATGAAAATTCCAAGATATGAAGCTATACGAAGAGGTGTAACAGAATAGGAAAAAATACCGTCCAAAGCCAACTTAATGAGCTGTCTTAACGGAAATTTACTTTCACCAAGCTCCCTCTTGTTTCTTGCATAATGGATACCAATTCGCTTACTTGCCAATTCAGAAATTAGGCCACGTACGTAGGGTTGTCTGTCATCGATATTACGTAGTTGATCTAATATGCTATGGTCAACAAGTCGGAAATCTCCCGCATCGACGTCATGAGTAACGTCTGAGATCTTATCCAATAGTTGATAGTAAAAACGTCGCAGAAAAATCATATATCGACGTTCAACGCGTTGGGTTCTTAACCCAATAACTACATCGTGACCTGCACGCCACAGGCGAATAAACTCAGCAAACACGCTAGGTGGATCCTCTAAGTCACAATCGATTTGGATTGCAGCCTTACCGCGTGCGTGTTGATATCCAGCTAAGATAGAACGTTGAAACCCAAAATTACGAGCAAAACGCAAAACACGAACCTTGAGGTCTTGGGCTGCTAGAATTTCTAATTTCTCAAATGTTCTATCAGTACTGTGATTGTCTGTAAAAATAATTTCGTAGTCAATACCATCGATTGTTTTTAATGCATCGACGATTGCTTTATAGGCCCTCTCCACGTTCTTTTCTTCATTATAAACCGGCACAATGACAGAAATAAGCTGTTTGCTCATAGGAAATCTAAACTCCTTCTCGTATTGCTAATTTCATCTCAGCTTTCATCTGCTGTGGAGAGAATATCAATGATCGGGCCCTTATAACCTCGGCCTTGCATATAAGATTTAATTTCAGGTGAGATATGCCACGCAAGATTAAGTAAGGGTGTTTTATTGTCTGAAAGATCAAATTCATCATCTGATAAAATCGGGATGCGTGTACCTGGAATGTAATGATTAAGTTTTCCTGACTGCGGTTTCTCATATGCTGCTTTAATCAAATCTGCATCAAGTCCTAGCATTTTAATTAGAATAGCTGCGCGACCAGGAAAGGCCTTTGCACATAATTTTCCATGTTGTTTTACAATATTTACTATATCAGCCCGCTTTTTTTCACGCCACGGTCCGATTTTTTTCGCCATTTTTTTTAATCCTTCACCAAAAAGTTTTTCCTGCTCAAAAATTTCTTTGAGCTTTAAAGAGGATTGGAGCGAAGCGTCATTGGTTTGGTTTTCTTTTGGGGTATATATCACGCGAATATTCCCGTTATAACGTGAAGGAAACTCTACATTGCCAATTTGTAGCCCCAATGAGTCAGCAATATTTACAAAAGAAGTGCAACTGTAGCTGCGTGGATGTTCATGATAAAAAGTATCAAACTGGAATTTTTCAATAACTGCACCTAAATAATGGTTCTCAATAATAATAATTGTGTCTTTATGTGTTAATATTTTTAGTGAACGTATTACTGATTTTAGGTCTTCGATATGTGCAAAAACATTTGTAAAAGTAATAATGTCGGGATGTCCAAATTTTTTCACAAAGTCGTTTGCGACATTTTCACACAAAAAGTCGTTTATACCCTCATGGTCATTTTTAATAGCATCTTTAAACGCACTTGTGGGTTCAATTCCATAAGTTTTAGCGCCTTTTTCCCTGAAGATAGATAACAGACTGCCATCATTGCACCCAATATCTAAAACTTTTTTACCGGATAAATTACCGCAATTTTTCTCACAAGATTCCACAAGTTCTCGCATGCCACTTAGTACATCACCCGTATGGCGCGAACGATAGTGATAAGTCTGTGGAAAAAGCTCTTGCTTTGGCACCTGAAATCTTTGGTGTGCTGTAATACATTTTTCGCAAAATAAAATTTCAATCGGATATTCCTTACAAACACGCGTATCGCTTACAGACACAAGATCATCACACATTGGATGAAGACCAAGATTAATAACAGAAAATAAATTATTATTGCCGCACACTTCGCAACAAGTAATTTCAATCAACATGATGTTATTTTCCTCAATTAAACATTAAAAATATTAAGACTTTCTTTTTTATAAAAAAGGTCCCGCCTGTTTTTTACCTTGCAATCTCAATTTCTGCAAGATATTATTACTATGCTTTTTGTTTCAAGTAATTTTTTCACCTTTTATAATCGGTTGCAATGAGATTAGCCGGTGATTACTGCCCCGTAAAGCTGCGACTGGGTTGATTACAGGGAAGCCTCTCATTGGGAGTCCGGCCGACCAAGAAACAAGAGCCGAATACAACATTTGAGCATAATTTAACTACTTTATAAGGTATTATAAATGTTTGACTTTAATGAATCAAAGAATACATATGTTAGCAGTATTGAGGAATCCATCAATTTCGTTGGAAAAGATCTTGATTTTTTTGTCACCGTTAAAGCTAGTTTACTCAAGAAAACAATTAAAAAGCTTCTCCCACATGTGAAGAGGCCACGTATTTTGGATATAGGGTGTGGACATGGCTTGATCCATAGATACCTTCCTAACGACACTTTTGAGGTAGTTGGCGTTGATGTTGCAGATGAAGTGCTGGATTTGGCACGACAATCTAATGCTGAAGTAACGTACCTCACCTATGATGGTAAGGCCTTACCTTTCCAATCAGAATCCTTTGATGTCGCAATTGCTCTTTGTGTTATGCATCATGTGCCGCCTTCTCAGTGGGGTTCTTTTCTGGTGGAGATGAGGCGGATTTTAAAAAAGGATGGAATTGCTGTGGTTTTTGAACATAATCCTTACAATCCGGTGACACGTTACATTGTAGCAAATAGCCCGCTTGATAAAGGTGCAACCCTTCTTCGAAGTTCAGATTTGAAGCAAATGATGAATCAGGTTGGGCTTGAATCCGCAAAGAGTGATTACATCCTCTTTACCCCGTTTTCCCCTCCCATTTTTAGATGGCTAGATACAGTATTAAAATGGTGTCCTCTTGGGGCGCAATACTATACAATTTCGAAACGATAATTTTTTGATGAAGTGAGGAAAGAGCAATGCAAGTAGTGATTTTGGCGGGCGGGTATGGAACACGATTGGCAGAGGAAACAGACCGTATTCCCAAGCCAATGGTTTCCATAGGATCAAAACCTATTCTTTGGCATATTATGAAAAGTTATTCAAAATATGGTCTTAATGACTTTGTCATTTGTGCAGGCTATAAGGCAACTGCTATCATCGAATATTTTACTAATTATCAATTACATAACAGCGACTTAACAGTTGATCTTGAGAAAAATGAGGTTACCTTTTTGAGACCCCCATCTGAGAAGTGGAAAGTAAGCGTTATCGACACTGCTTTGAATGTCGAAACGGGAGGTCGGCTTTTGCGAGTCCGTGATTATATCACTCCAGGACAACCATTTTGCATGACTTACGGAGATGGTGTCTGCGATGTAAATATTAAGGCTATCATTGATTTTCATAAGAAAAGTGGGTTTGAAGCAACACTTACAGCGGTTCGTCCACCTTCTCGTTTCGGCTCTCTTGAGATAAAAACAGATGGACGAGTGAGTTCTTTTTCAGAAAAGCCTATATCAGGGGAAAGTTATATCAATGGTGGTTTTTTTGTACTGGAACATTCAGTATTCGATCTTATAGAAGGCGACCACGTTTCTTGGGAGTATGGTCCATTAGAAACACTTGCTCAAAGTGGAAAACTAGGCGCTTATATTCATAATGGGTTTTGGCATCCCATGGACACCCTGCGAGACCGTAGATATTTAGAACAACTATGGGATACAGATAAGGCTCCTTGGAAATAAATGGGTGAACAAATGAATATCAAGCTTAATGCTGATTTTTGGAAAAACAGGCGAGTTCTACTAACTGGTCACACTGGTTTTAAAGGTTCATGGACTGCATTGATCTTAGAAAATATGGGGGCCAATGTGGTGGGAGTCTCATTGCAGCCTAACACCAATCCTAGTCTTTATGAGATACTTATTCCTTGGACGAACATGACGTCTCTTTTGTGTGATATCCGTAATCGTGAGCAACTGGCCGAGGTAGTCGCAGCTGCTGATCCTGAGATCGTTATACACATGGCAGCGCAACCATTAGTTAGAGAGTCTTACCACAAGCCAGTGGAGACTATTGAAACCAATGTTATGGGTACAATCCATCTGTTAGAATCGCTCCAATTGATGTCCAGTTTAGCTGCAGTTCTTGTTGTGACAAGCGACAAGGTATACGCTAATGACAATAGTGGCGTTACCATGACGGAAAGTAGTTCCCTTGGAGGTTATGATCCTTACTCAGCATCGAAGGCGGCCACAGAAATACTGACATCCGCTTATGCACAAAGTTTCTTTGCCAATCGTGGCATTCCAGTACGGACGGTTCGAGCAGGAAATGTAATTGGTGGTGGTGATTGGGCTAAGGACCGCCTCATACCAGACTTATGGCGAGCCTATAGTAATAGGCAGTCTGTTGAACTTAGATACCCGGAGGCCGTGCGTCCCTGGCAGCATGTTCTTGATCCGCTTTATGGATACTTGCTCTATATAGAGCATATGGTATCAACTCCCCATGGTATTCCTCAATCACTTAATTTTGGTCCTCCAACCGAAACAATACGTACCGTCCTAGATCTTGCAGAGCGTTTTTCCAATTCTCTTGCAACTCAGCCTCTCTGGACCATTAAAAAATCAGATGAGCAACTGCATGAAAGTAAACTGTTGTCTATTGATTCTTCTTTGGCGCAATTTCATTTAGGCTGGAGGTCAATGCTGGACGTGGACAGCGCTATTCTTTGGACATGTGAATGGTATAGGGCCTTTAAGAATGGCGAAAACATGCGTCAATTTTCAATCAAACAGATCAGTGCCTTTTTTGAGCGCGTGCAAAATACTACTCCATTTGTCACCAGTCCAACTAAGGTTGCATGAATTGGGAAAAATTATAGCGTGAGTGCTTGTAAGGAAGCTGTTCTAGCAGTCATTGGTGGAGGTCGGTGGGCTCGTGTCATCGTGTCTGTGTTGGCGAAGATGGACTTAGCTTTTGATCGCCTAATAATTGTTTCCAGTGCCAATTCAGAAACCATGGTACGTTTTATCGAAGGTCAACAGTTCATGTCACACATGTCTTTCGACGTTGTTGCATCCCTTGACGAACTTTTAACAAATTATAATGTAAACGCTGCAATAGTTGCAAACTCGGCGCATCAACATTTTGCTACCAGCTCTCTTCTGATTGATCACGGTGTAAATGTGCTGATTGAAAAGCCTGTTGTTTTATCAATGGCGCATGCTCATACCCTGCTCAAGAAAGCCGTGGCCAGGGGTATATGCCTTGTTCCAGGTCTTCAATATCGTTTTTGTTCTTATATCCATGATTGTGCTGATGAATTATCTCGGTTAAGAAAAGTACCTCTTAGCTTTTTTGTAGAATGGTCCGATCAAATTGGCGAGATTCGTTATGGTGAAACAAAAACCTATGATAGAACTATTGATATTGCACAAGATGTAATGCCGCATATATGGGCAATCTTATCTACTATTTTTCAGCAAACACAAATTAATATTGACTCTTGTCAAAATGACCGTGATGGTCTTTGTGCTAATTTTTCGGTCACAATGAACGATGGGGTACAAGGTCAAATTAGACTGCAACGTGATGCTGTTCAACGTCAACGTATAATTTGTATACAATTTAATTCGAATGAGAGCTTATCTATGGATTTTTCCTACGAGCCGGGTACAATCTACTGGAATAAAAAAGTAATTTCCCTAGATCCCAACTGGGATAGAAAGCCAAAACCTCTGGCATCTCAATTACATTACTTTCTATCCACTATCACACAAGGTGTTACTGCGGAGTCGGACATTCGTGCGTGTCTAGATTCAGTGTCCTTTTCGGAGCAAGCCTCTATTCTATTGCATACGTCCCAAAAGTCCCATCGAGAGCAAATGAGAAATAATCTATCACTATAGATCATCAAAATAACTTGCAATTACATCACATACTTTAGTAACGTCCTCTTTTGTTAAATCTGGATAACTAGGCAAATTAATACCACGTGCGCTTAGCTTTTCCGCAATAGGAAATGAGAGATTCTTAAGATAAGGAGGAAGTGTATGTGCTGGATAAAAGAGAGGACGTGTCTCAATCTCATTAGCTTTCAATAAATCCCGTAAAGGCTGACGATGTTCAGGCGAATCTAAAAGTACGGAGCACATCCAATAAGAGTGACGCGTATTTGGACTTTCATCATGGGTTTTTAATGGTAAACCCTTAAGTTTGTTTTGATACCATAAGGCAATTTGGCGTTTTTTTTCTATAATAACATCTGCTTGCTCAATTTGAGCAAGACCGATTGCGGCACAAATGTTTGTCATTCTATAGTTATACGCCACAATATCGTGCCAATACTCACGCATTTGAGAAACGCCCTGGTTTTTTAGATGAAAAGCTTTATCAATTAAATCTTTTGTTTTCGCAACGACCATTCCGCCTTCACCAGTTGTAATGGTCTTATTCCCAAAAAAACTAAAGGTTGCAATATCCCCGAAAGTCCCCACATGTTGTTGTTTATAAAGGGATCCAAATGCTTCAGCACAATCTTCAATTAAATAGAGCTGATGGTCTTTACATATTTTTACAAGTCGATCCATATCGCAAGGCAATCCATAAAGGTGAACAGCCATAACAGCCTTCGTACGTGATGTAATTTTGCGCAGCACATCATCTGGATCAACCTGAAAGGTAGGCTCTAAGGAATCTACAAACACTGGTGTTGCCCCAGCCTGCACGATTGTATTAACGGATGCAACGTAAGTTAGAGTTGGGACTATAACTTCATCCCCGGGCCCAATATCTAAAGCAGCTAAAGCAAGGTGGATTGCAACAGTACCATTACAAACTGTTGTCACATTTGGTGAGCCAACAAAGAGTCCAAATTGTTTTTCAAACTCAGATATGAATTCTCCCTTGGAAGAAATCCATGTGGAATCTAGACAACGATTTACATATTCTTTTTCACGATTTTTTAAATATGGTTTATAAATTTGTATCATCTGTTTCCCAACTTATTATTCATAATAATTATAGCATTTCATTCCATGCAGCTTAGAAAGCTCGTTGTGCTGAGCCTCTCTCATATCTTCACGCATCATTTCAGAGACTAGTTCACCAAATGAAATTTTTGGTACCCAGCCGAGTTTCGTCCTTGCCTTTGACGCATCCCCAAGTAATGTCTCAACTTCCGAAAGTCTAAAATAACGGGGATCTATAGCAATAATACATGCACCTGATTTAACATCATATCCTTTTTCGTTCACGCCTTCACCTTCCCAACGAATAGCTATGTCAATTTCTTTGGCAGCGCATTCGATAAACTCTCGAACAGAACGTTGTTCACCAGTGGCAATGACAAAATCTTCAGGAGTATCCTGTTGAAGCATCAGCCATTGCATTTCCACGTAATCACGGGCATGTCCCCAGTCTCTAAGGGCATTAATATTGCCGAGGTATAATTTTTCTTGTAAGCCTAGTTTAATACGAGCTAATGCCCTTGTGATTTTTCTGGTAACAAATGTTTCTCCTCGTATAGGAGATTCATGGTTAAAAAGAATCCCATTACAGGCAAACATATTATATGCTTCGCGGTAGTTTACCGTAATCCAATAGGCATATAATTTAGCTACTGCGTAAGGCGAACGAGGATAGAAAGGGGTTGTTTCTTTTTGCGGTGTTTCTTGGACCAAACCATATAATTCAGATGTTGAAGCTTGATAAAATTTCGTTTTTCCTTGCAGTTTTAGAATATGCATTCCCTCAAGAATACGCAACGCACCTAAGGCATCGGAATTTGCCGTATATTCGGGTTCTTCAAAGGATACAGCCACGTGGCTTTGAGCTGCAAGGTTATAAATTTCATCAGGTTGAACTTCTTGCATAATACGAATAAGACTCGATGAGTCTGTCATATCCCCATGGTGAAGAGTAAATTTAAGACCTTTTTCATGAGGGTCGTGATAAAGATGGTCAATTCTATCCGTATTAAAAAGCGATGTTCGTCGCTTCATGCCATGCACTTCATAACCTTTTGAAAGAAGAAATTCAGCAAGATATGCTCCATCTTGTCCGGTTACTCCAGTAATCAATGCTCTTTTTGTATTCATAATATTATCTCTTTGTCTACGTTCTATAATTCTTTTTTTAGAACCCAAAAAATTTATTTTAAGTCCCACTTCATATCAAAAGTATGGCTAAAATGCTTTATGCTGCTTGGTAAGACAACATATTTTGAGAATGTTTTATCACTTCATCAATTTCTGCAACGCGCTCGGTTAGAAGCGTTTTATTAGCTCTTGTTTCCACATTGAGGCGCAGTAGAGGTTCTGTATTAGAGAACCTCAGATTAAACCGCCAGTCTAAAAATGAAAGGCTCAACCCATCCGTATCATCAATTTCAGGATTTAGGGAAGAAAAATGTTTCAAAATAACTTCGATCACTAAGTTCGCATTCTCTACTTTGTAATTCAGCTCCCCACTGCATGGATAGGCCTCTATCCTTTCTGTCAACATATGTGAAAGGGTTTTGCCTCTAAGACTCATCAGCTCAGCAACTAGGAGCCATGGGATCATACCGCTATCACAATATGCAAAATCCCGAAAATAATGGTGAGCACTCATTTCTCCACCATAAATTGCATTTTCCAATCTCATACGTTCTTTAATAAAAGCATGGCCTGTTTTACTTTGAACGGGTTTGCCTCCTGCTTTCTCAACAATCTCAACTGTATTCCAAAACAACCTTGGATCATGAATGATCTTTTCACTAGGACATTTCTTTAAAAACGCTTCCGCTAGTAGGCCAACAATATAGTATCCCTCAATGAATTCTCCATTTTCACAAAACAAAAAACACCTATCAAAATCACCATCCCAGGCAATTCCCATATCAGCTTTATGAAACCTTACAGCTTCTGAGGTTAAAAAACGGTTTTCAGGTAACAAGGGATTAGGGACACCATTTGGAAAATTTCCATCAGGCTCCTCATTTAGGTAAATAAACTCAAATGGCAAGTGCTTTTCAAGCAATTTGATAATTAACCCTGCTCCTCCATTCCCAGGATTAACGACAATTTTTAAGGGTTTCATATGATCAGTACTGATATAGCTTAGAAGATGGGAAATGTATCGTGTTTTATCATTCTGCATTGATGTCCACCCCGGATTCCCTTCAGATAAAGCAGCAGAAGTTAAATTCAAGTTTTGTATTTCCACAACTTTATTACATATATCAAATAAACCTGAATCTCCCGAGATAGGTATACAATGCTCACGAATAAGCTTCATTCCATTGTAACCCTTTGGGTTGTGGCTTGCCGTAATCATAATGCCGCCCCCAACATTCTGGGAGTGCTTATCAAACGTATGAAAATAGACTTCTTCTGTTCCACATAAACCAATATTAATAACATTTACACCCTGGTTATTGAGCCCTTTTATCAAATATTCGGCAAGGACTGGGCTCTCTAAACGCATATCATACCCAACAACGACAGTATGAGGGTGAATTGTTTGTGCAAAAGATCGGCCTATATTATAGGCCAACTCAGGGTCAAGTTCATTTGGAACTTTTCCTCGAATATCATATGCTTTAAAACATGGTATTTTAGATTGCATTAGCAAATCTTCCATAATTATCATTAAAACGCACTATATCATCCTCTCCCAAATACGTTCCCGTTTGAACCTCGATCATTATGAGTTTAGTACTCTCAGTGTTTGACAAACGGTGCTTCCTTTTTACAGGAATATAAGTTGACTCATTAATCTCAAGAATAAGCTCTTCATCCCCGTTAATAACAACAGCCCTACCACTCACAACAACCCAATGCTCTGCTCGATGATTATGCATTTGCAAACTTAAACTTTCTCCTGGATTAACTTCGAGGCGTTTAATTTTAAAGTTAGGGCCTTCTTCTAAAATTGTAAAGGTTCCCCATGGTCTCTGAACGGTTTTATGCAATTTATGAGCTTCATGCCCATTATTTTTTAGTTGTGCATAAATATTTTTTACATCTTGTGAACTTCTTTTACTGGTTACTAGCAAAGCATCTGGTGTATCGACAATAATTAGACCTTCCAGGCCAGCAGCGCCAATCAATCGATCGTTACTTTCAATATAACAATTTTTCACATTATGAACGACGACTTCACCTTTTATACTATTACCATTTGAATCTGAATCCGACATTTCGCTTATTGCGCTCCACGTCCCAATATCACTCCAGCCAATATCGCACGGAACAATTGCTGCGTTTTGTGTTTTTTCCATGATGGCATAATCTATAGAATTTTCTGGGACTTCCGCAAAAGTTATTGGATCAATTTCAAGACGTCTGAAATTGAGATCTTTGGTTAATTTTGAATTCTGTATACAAAATTGCGATGCGGTTAAAATATCTGGACAATATATGCTCATCTCACGAAGAATACTTTCTGCTGAAAAACAAAACATACCTGAGTTCCAAAAAAAAGTATTTGCTTTAAGATATTCTTCAGCTTTTTCTAGGGAGGGTTTTTCAACAAAACGAAGAACGTCATTACCGTTTGCCTCAATATAACCATATCCTGTTTCGGGTGAGCTCGGTTTTATCCCAAAAGTAACGATTCTTCCGTTTTTTGCTAGCGTTTCTGCTTCTTCAACTGCACTAAGAAACGCGCTTTCATCCAAAATGAGGTGATCAGAAGGAAGAACAAGCAATATTGACTCTTTCCCATATAAACTCAAAATTTCTTGAGCTGCCAATCCAATTGCTGCCGCTGTATTTTTCCCAAATGGTTCTATGATATAGTTATTATCATAATGGTTTCGGACTTTTTTACATTCTTCTTTCGTCCTAAACCACATCTCTTTATTTGTAACTGTGGTGATGCTTTTTACAAAAGGAATCTTCGCACTTCTTAAGTAAACTTTTTGTAAAAAACTTTGTCCATCAGATAACTTCATAAATGGTTTAGGATTAAGGTCCCGAGAAACTGGCCATAATCGACTACCTACCCCACCAGATAATATAACTACATGCATCAATATAAAGCCCTTTTTTATAAAAGTAATTATAAGACTTTGACTTAAATCATTGAGTCAGGTGTGTCAAGGTCTCATTCAGATCATAAAGCCAGCATAATCATCCGACATGGGTATATATCGGAAAAAAGAAGGCTTTGCGCTTAGAACTCCAGTTAGGTGATGAAAACAATCGTCGGCGAGCAAGAGAAGCCGGATATTCCGGCCTCAGACGCCCTAAAAGACATTTATTCTTGCAGCTATTCTCCTTTCTGAGGCACAACGTTTACATACTCTACACCTAGGCTAATTCCGTGGATAGGATCTACGTCCGTAAGGAAGAGTAACTCATTCTGGCCTTCCTTCAGCCAGGTGGAGTCAATATTCGCCTGAGCATGCATCCCATCTAACCAGCTATACGGCAGTAAGTGGCCATTCAAAAAAACTTTTAGTCCTTGTTTTACTGATTCACTTATAATAATCGCTAAACC
>Ga0207096_1009_pt1 | contig 35136 bp, 29 predicted proteins | sample Alteio_BWMinHeat_86_FD_153547 | JGI IMG/M metagenome (GOLD analysis project Ga0207096, IMG submission 153547) | Enriched cells from forest soil in Barre Woods Harvard Forest LTER site, Petersham, Massachusetts, United States -... | ecosystem: Environmental > Terrestrial > Soil > Temperate forest >...
CTCTTCTTGTTGTTCAATATAACGCTGTACATCTTCTGTATTCACATTTCCAACTGTTACAACAAAATACCCCCTTGCCCATAGATGCTGTCCCCAATATTGCTTCCTCAAATGTTCGAATTCTTGTAGCATTTTTCTACTACTTTTGCCTTTGATGTATTGTACAATCTTCGACACAGACAGACTCGGAGGTACGGAAATGAGCAAGTGTATGTGATCAGGACTAAGGCTTCCGCTTACAATATCCACGTAATTTGCAGCACATATTTCTCGAATGAGCTCTCGAACTCTTGTAGCAACCTGCCCAGTCAGTATCCGAAATCGATACTTTGTGCAAAACACGATATGATATTTTATATCATATACGCTATGTGACCCGTGACGATACTCCATAAAAAGAATTATACTGAAGTGTTCGCCTAAAGGCGAGGGTGTTAACCCTATCCCACTTATCTACATAAAAAAGAAAATAAAAATATAAGATGAAGACTCTTAATCAGCGGGTCGCAGGTTCGAATCCTGCAGCGCCCACCAGTGTTTCTGCGAACTTCAGGGGTTTGTAAACTGAGTCAAAAATCCTCGGGTATACGCCGGGGATACTTTCAAACTATGGGGTCCTTAACTATCAAATTTTGTGGAAACGAAAAAAGCCCCTCCGTTTTAATGAGATTGGTTGTTCTTTTTTTTTTGGATATGGATCTATAATCTTTAATAGATATTTAGCTCCTCGATGCCCTTTTATATAAGCTCTAATTAATAATTTAACACCCTTTTCCTTATTTTCCGCTACCTCTTGGCCAGCACAATACATGCTCCCAAGGACATATTGAGCTTCTGTAAATCTTTCTTCAGCAGCTTCAGTAAACCATTTTAGCATCATATCATTATTTTTGGTTACACCTTGTCCAGTTGCATACATAACCCCAAGATTAAATTTAGCCCTTTCATATCCTTGGTCTGCAGCTTTAGTAAACAGTTCGAACGCCTTTGTTTTGTCCTTACCTCGGCTCTTCAAAGATATCTCTCCAAGGGCACATTGAGCACCACCGTCTCCTTGTTCAGCGGCTTTAGTGTACCATTTCACAGCCTTCTTCTGATTTTTAGTTACTCCCTGGCCAGTTTCGTACATTAACCCCAACCAACTTTGAGTCATAGAGTCCCCATACCCTTGTTCAGCGGCTTTAGTAAGCCATTTCACAGCCTTCTTCTTATCTTTTTTCCGTGCGTACATCCACCCAAGTGCAAGTTGTGCCTCTGCATCTCCTTGTTCTGCAGATTTGGTGTACCATTGAACTGCCCCATCTTCGTTTTCAGTTACTCCACATCCACGCTCATACATCTTCCCAAGGTGATACTGCCCCTCTGCATGGCCTTGTATTGCAGCTTTAGCAAAGCAAACAAAAGCTTTTTTGTCGCCTGTTCCCTTCGAGGCTTCAGTAAACTGATATATTTTACCTAGTGAGATTAGAATAGTAGGACATATTTTTAGATCCATTTTTAGAGCCGTCTGCTGTAACCAGTCCGGAAGAAAATTATTACGAGTTATATCATGAATTATTTCAATTTTTTTGAGGACATCTTTGTTTTTTTTATATTTAATTAAAAAATCTCTAAAGCTTGTGACGTGGGCAATCATTCCAGCCCACCCCAAGTGCTCAAGCTCTTGAGAAGAAATTTCTAACCGTCCTGCGTGCTCGAGTATCTCTAAAATATGAGGAAGTTGATTTCGTAATTTAGCAACCTTTTCTTCGCTATCAATATTATTTTTAAACAAATTATTAAAAATACAAACAAGAGATAAAAAAACTTCTTCAGATCGTGGCTTTTCCTTTGACTCTTTTTCATTTCTAATGACGCTTTGTACGAGACGATGAATAGAAAAGGCGTTATTTTGTGCTCTTTTAATAATAGATAACTTAGAAAGTTTTTCTAATGCTTCTTTAAATTCATCTTGGTTTTTATAATGTTCATGAAAAATATCTTCTTCAATAGAATCGGGGTTAAGGTAGGAAGAATAGGCTATGAGTTTTTTCTCAGTCTCACTAAGATATACTTTTGAAATACTGAGCGTTTTTTCAATCAAATTATCATAGGTTATTTCTGACTTGGGGTGTGTAAACGCGTTTAGATACGCTTTAAAACAAAGAATAGATGAACCTCTAAGCTTTTCAATATACTCTTTGAAGTTCTGTTCTTGTCCTCCTGCAAGGCGGATATAATGAGCGGCATGGGAAAGAGCAAGCGGGAGGTGACCTAATTCTTCTGCAAGTTTCCCGGCTATTTGCTCGTGATAGGTGGTTCTCTCAAAGCCTGTTACCGCCAATAGGCAGTCTATAGAATCTTTGGGACGAAATACATCAAGGTTAATAAGATTTTTTGCCCATCCTTCATTACAACGGGAGGTTATTAGAATATGGGTGTTTTGAGGTAACTTCTCCCCTAAAAACTCTCTAAATTTTGTTGGGTTTGGAACGTTATCATAAACAAGTAGAGATTTTCCTTTTTTAGACACATGACTATTCACAAGCTCAATCACGTGCTCATCATCTAAATCTTTAGCAGGAATGCCCATGCGTGATAAAAGATTTCTATACCCTCTTAGAAGAGAGGATGGCGTTTCACTGAAGAACCAATAGATTACATTGTACACTTTATTAACCAAAGCCTCATGAGCATATGCTAAGGCAAGAGATGTCTTGCCAGCCCCTCCCATGCCTGCTATGGGAGCTGTTGAGGAAAGAGTTGTCGTTTCCGTATGATGAAGCTCTTCCCATAAAAATGTGAGGTAACTCTTGTTTGAAGTCTGAGGGCAGTTCTCAATAAATTCATTTAATGGCTCAGGTAACCAGAAGACGATATCTTTTTGATCTTTACAAACTGGTATCCAAAAGCGTTCTTTTTCTTGTCCCCTTTCAATGGTTTTTATTGGCTGTGGTGAAGCAAAATCTTCTAAATGAGCATTTTCTTCAATCCAAGATTCTAGAAATTTTTTCTTTATTTCTCTATCTGTTGTTAGGTTATCATTTTTTTTGACATTAAAAATGGCCTTATAATAACGTAGTTGGTAAAAGCTACAATTGTTCTTAAATATTTTTTCAAACTTCTCTTGATCATTTTTCTCAATAATGCCGCTCTTTTTTATTTCTTCTATATAATTAGCAATAAATTCTCTTTGTAATTCTGAGGCTTTTTTATCATTGTTATCTCCTGGTTCGATTATTCCCCAATTTCTTAAAGCTGCTAAAAACCGCCCGACATCCTCAGCAGGATCCCCTACGCTTCCACATGTTTTTATAATCGTCGCAAAATCAATCATGCTAATACGATTAGGAGAATCTGCAGGAATATTACCATCATAAAAAAAATTATGGGCATGGGCATCCCCATGAGTTATCGTCAAAAAATAACAATCTTGTTTTTCTTTATTCTGTTTTAAAGGCCTAAAAACTTCTTCAGCATTTGTTTTAAATAAATTAGAAATTATTTTGGTAAATCGCTCAAATTTTTCTCGCTGGCTTTCTTCCAACAAGGAAACAACCGTATTTGATTTCACAAGTTCACCATCAACTAATTGTTCTCTCGGAATAAAACATAGCAATTTATATTCTTCGTGCTCTTCCTGTAATGTATTTTGTAATAGTGAGTGATAAAACCACGAAACATGTTGTATATATTTTTCCCCGTCTGTACCTTCCTTCAATTTACGATGATTTTTTATATGAAATTTGGCTAAATACTTAGCACACGCTCGCACGGTGTAGGTTGATGAGCTTGTTGATAAAAAAGAGTGAACATTGTCTTTATTCACAGCCTCCATAATAATGCTCAAACAATTTTGAGGGCAAATAACGGCGTCATATACGCGCGCCATTTTGATTTCTTGAGGCGCTGGATTAAGATCTAATGCAATGAGAGACGCAAAGAGTTCTTCTAACCCTTTTTTTATATCTGTGAATTTTTTAACGGCGATAAGATTAGCGTCAGGTTTCCCTGAAGAAATGTCTGTCCTGTGAGGAAACATCCTTACTTCAGTGTTAGCACTCCATCCCTTGGAAGCCTTTGACTTATCACGATCAATAGATGACGCAATATCGTTATCAATATGTATATCTTGGAGGTCTTTGACAGAGCTTATTTCGCATTGTGGGCATTTTAGAATATCTTTGTATTTTTGCACCTCTTCATCTGTAATATTTATTGAGTTTGCCCCATTATTAAGGACTTCTCTTTTTTTTCGTTCTATATCTCCTTTTAAACTTTCTAGCCTTTGCGAAAGATGTTTATTTTTCCAAAAATCTTGTGTTAAGGGATGGGCTTCATCACGATAAAATGGAGTTGAAACACAATGAATTTGGTGATCAGTTGCCTCAACGTTCATGGCTTTTAAATGACTTAGCTGAGTAAACCACAAGCTACTTGCGATTAAGATGGCTCGAGCTGAGCAAGAGCATAAAAGATGCCCAGGAATAGAAAGGGTTTTATGGGGGGAGAAAGTGGGGTATTTCTTTTTAAATTTTTCTTCTTTCCTGAACATAAAATTCTCCTATTTAATAATTAAAATTTTTACATGTTTCTTATTCTAAGCTTAATCCTTTCAATATGCACAGAATTTTTTGGAAAGTTTTGCTCTGCTATTTTTAAGGCTTGAACAAAAAGATCCCTCGCTTTGGTCTTCAATTTTTGAACTTCTGTCTTGCTTTTGATATGATGAGAATACACAGCTTTCTTTAGATAAATGTCACCTAGAAATTCAAGAGTTCTATAAGAATCAACATGATGACGAGATTGGAGGATTTTCAATGATCTCTTGGCCCAGTCTTCAGCATCAGCGAATCGATTTTTGTCAAGACAAACTTTTCCCATATTTCTTAATATGCCAGCTGTTTCGATACCGTCATCATCACAATAATTAGTATAGATTTCAAGTACCCTATCGTACAATTGTTGAGCCTTTTGATCATCCCCTAAAGCTTTATAAGTTGTTGCGAGATGAAATAATACCCATCCCATTCGACGGTACTTTTTATCAAAATGTTTTTGATGGATTTTTAAACTCTGTTCAAGAATGGCGCGAGATTTTTCATATTCGCCTAATTCTCTATAGCAGTTTCCCAAATAAGTTAATGTTAAAGCCATACTCATGTGATCTTCAGGAAAATATTTTTTAGAAATAAAAAGCCCCTCTTCAAAATATTGTTTAGCTTTCTTAAAGCCCCCTAAGTCGCTGTATACGTTACCTAACCGTATTAGTGTCCAGCCAATTCGAAAGTGGTCACGGGAATAATCTTTATGATAAATAGCCAAACTTTCTTCTAAAGCATCTATGGATTTTTGATAAAAGCCAAGCCCTCTATATACGCTTCCTAAATAAGCTAAAGTACGGGCTAGGCGCTTTTTATCCATCTTATATTGTTTGTTGAGGTCAATGCTTTTTTCAAGGTAAATTCTTGCTTTTTCATAATCTCCAAGCCGTCGATGAATGTTACCTAAATGGGATAAAGCCCACGCTAAATTACCGTTATTTTTTCTATCTTGGCTATAAATACGAATTGCTATTTCACATTCTGTATAGATGGTGGCTAGATGTAAAAAAGAGCGTGCAAGTCTGGAAGAATTTTCAAAAGAGTTCTGCCCTAAACTTTCCTTTTCTAGGATTTTAAAACTAGCATCACTTACTTCTTTTATTTGATTGTTGTTCGTAAAATAATAAATAGAACCCAACTTGCTCTCTAATAATCCCCTAGAAAAATCTGTTAGTAAGTCCTGATGGCTTAAGAACTTCTCACCATGTTGGGCCAGTACTTTCATTTTTGAAAAGTCTTCTTGCTCTATAGTTTGGTCAAGATAATCATCAAAAGCGTTGGTTATTCCTTTTAGCCGTGGATCCTCTTTATTTAATTTTAAAAATTCAGTAAGATAAGCCAGACAAATCTCTTGTGTGCTTCGATGGATCGAAAAGTTTGAGGAGTGGTTTGTAATCAAAGAATATTTTTTTAAGTGATAGATAAAATTATCAACAATCGGCTTACTTTTATAAGTGGTCAAAAGATCTCTTGGAATATCTTGAGAGTCGAGAAAACTTATAAAAAGTAGAAGTGATTCGAAATCTTTATGGCTTTGAATCAGGCGTTCTAAGGGGGCTGTTTATACGGAATTGCGGCGTGATAAGGACGCTCAAGACGTATTTAAAAAAGCTATATACATTTACAACCAAGAAAAACCAAAAAATAATGCTGATTTATCTTGGGCCTTATCTCACTTAGGTAATCTTCATAGAAGGCTTGGAGACTATGAAAAAGCCAGAGGATATCTTGAAGAAAGTATTCGGCTCCATAAGCAATCTGGGACTGATAAGAAACGGCTAGCCCGTACCTTAACTTATTTAGGAGGAGTATATAGAGGGCTTGGCAATTATCAAAAATCTATTGATACCTTAAACGAGAGCTTGTCTTTTTATAAAGAAACGGGTTCTAAGGACCATGTGAGAATAGGTTTGATTTTAATGCAATTAGGCAATTTATACAGAAGATTAGGAGATTTAAAAACAGCTAAAAGTTACCTTGAAAGTGGTCTTTTAATTTTAAAAAAACATTTACCAGAAAACCATGTTTCTATGGGTTTAGCATTAGCTTATTTAGGGGGATATTATAGAGAGCAAGGTGATTATGAAAAATCCCGCCTCTATCTTGAACAAAGCTTAAAAATTCACCAAAAACATTTTGATGAGAAGCATATAAAAATGGGTTGGATATTATTCAATTTGGCAAGTACTTACAAAATTATGGAGTCTCATCAAGAGGCCCAAAATTTATTTGATAAAGCCCTTCAAATCTACGCTAAGCATTGTGGTGAAGAAAACATTGAAAGCGCTAGATTGTTAAGAAACATGTCAAAAATTTATTTTGATAAAAATCGCCTAAATGAGGCTGAAATATTTATAAGAAAATCATTGAAAATTCTTCAGCAGGATAACCACGTAGAAGCTTATAGATCGCTAAAAACTTTAGGAGAAATATTGCTAAAAAAATCCATTCAATTCTCCGATACAAGCAGCAAACAAGAAAGAGAGGATTTGAGAAATCAAGCCATAGACAACTTTAATAAAGCATTGCAAATAACAGAACAGAATTTTCCGAGAGATTCTGTTCACATTCGGAAGATTCGAGATAGAATCAAAAGTATTCAAAGGGAGTAGCCTCAACCTAAAAGTAATTTTTGAATTTTAACAACGGAATAACATCAAAAGAAGGTTTTTTATGAAAATCAAATTATTTTGCAACAAAAGAACAAGAAAAACTGTTTTCCAAGACGACAATTTTAATACCCATACTCACCTTTTATCCTCTTGTCCAACCTGGATTATCTTAGCCAGCAGCTTATGGTTAGTGCAGACAAGCTCTTTAAGAGCAATGGACGACGATCGAGAAGGATCAAATTTTTTAAAGCATCCCCTTACTCAAGAATCATCGAAAAGAATTAAGCTTTCTGTTAGATTGCAACAAATCATTTCAGGTCTAAATGACATAAAAAAAGAGATTTTTGAGAGTGATTTTGATTTCACCAAATTTATTGAGACCAACTTAGAAAAGTATAAAAATGTCCTTAAATGTTCACAATGCGATATTGAATCAGCACACCTATTAAAAGAGATACACCTTAATCATTTACATATTAATACTGCTAATCCTCAATTTATTGGTGATGGATATAGTGGTAATGAAGTTATGACTTTACCCCATAATACCCCTAAGATCGTCATAAAAAAATTTAAGGATATAAAACAGGGATTAGAAGAATTAATATATTCTCTTGCTGCGCTAGATATTAATCCAGCGCCATATGAGCTTAAAATGGCAAGAATTTATGATGCCGTCTTATGTCCTAGCGACTGTTTGAGCATTGTCATGGAGGGTGCAGAATCTCATAAAATCAATGCATTTTTATCAGAGCCTGAATCAGAAAATGTCATCAAGGCGTGCGCTAAATACTTAGCCACATTTCACATAAAAAACCATACAAAGCAGAATAAAGCTATAAACAGAAAAAAATATCTAGCCTATGCTTCAAAATTTTTTCATACATTAACGCAAAATCCATTAGAGGAAGAAAAGAAAGAACCCAAGCTGCTTTCTTTAATTCCTAGAAAACAAGATTTTGATTTTGAAAAGGTTACATCAAGTAATATTATTCAATTATTATCTAAAGGGGAACAAGAAAATTTTATATATTTAGTAAAACAGAGTCGTTGTCATTTTGAAGAAAACTCGAGTGCAATTTTCAGGTTAATACATCCCCAAGATACAGAAAAACAAAAACCATATTTTTTAACAATAACCCAGGGTGATGCCCACGGAAGTAATTTTTTTTATGATAGGCCTCCTGCAAAAATAAAAGATAACTCTCTGGAACCCGCAGAAAACCATATGATTCGGGATACCAAAAATGATTTTTGCAGGAGGTCTGATGAAAGAGTAAATAAAATACCAGAGGACTCTTTTTATCGCATCACAATGATTGATTTTGCAAGTATAATCAGAACATATGGTAAAGTTGGCGATCCCGCCGAAGACGTGGGACGCTTTTTAGGATCTTTATGGGAATGGTCTGCCCAACGAGAGCCGTTTGAGCCAGAAAAAATATCTGCTTTGCAAAACTTATTTATTCAATCTTACCTTCAAAAAATAAAAGAAAGTAAAATTGTTTTAGAAAAAGATCAAAAAACTTTTGAAAAAATATTTGAGGAAAACTATAACTTCTATAAATTGCGATTTTATAGAGTTATTTTTAATTCAAAGCAAAATAAAGAAATAAAATTAAGGATTTTACGTTCGTGGATACAAGAAGCGTCTACACCACTTGATTTTGATGAATTTCAACAGCAAGAGTCAATAAACTATTTGTTTAAGATCACAGGTCTTGAAAGAACGCCTGATAATACACTGATAGCAGGAGAATTAGCTGAAAACCTAAACCATCTTCCACAAGCTCTTGACCTCGCAGCTCATTACATGAAGCTTGTAGGAGGAGGAGATGTAACGGGAGCACTCTTTAAGCAGTACCTAAAAGAATTTAGAGAGGAGGAGCCAGAAATGCATTCTAACGTATTACATACCTTTAAAAATACGCAGTCTGAGCTCATCTATAAAACTCTTATTGGAAAAACTTTTAATATATTAATGAAATATTTACAAAAAGAGGTTAGGGAAGTGGATGGAAAAATTAGAGAAATGGCTGACGAATTAATGGTTTCTTATCGTCACTGGGAGGAAGCAGAGGGTGATGTAATTATACACGACGATCTTCCCGATTCCATTCCTGCTGCAGAATTTATTGAAGCTATTTCTAGAGAACCAAACAAAAGCTATTTAACTCTTTTATGGGAAAAGCTTTACAATACAGGAGCAGCAACTCTTTCTTCTCCAGTTACCATAGTTGGTATGGGAGGGGTTGGAAAAACCTCACTAGCTTTAAAATATGCTCATGAGGCAAAAGCTCATAAAGCTTATAATTTGATTCATTGGATCTCAAGTGGAACTGACGATTTTCTCTTGGAAAGTTGTAAAAATCTTTTAAGAAAAATTCCGAATATCCCTCTGAATATCTCCATTAAAGACCTAGGGAAAGAGGACGTTATAAGGCTTGTCAATGAGTACGTACCTAAACAAGGCAAATGTTTACTTGTTTGTGATGACGTTCCTAATCCAACAAAATGGCAAAAATTTTTAAACGGTAATGAGTTACCTCAAAATGTCCATATTTTGATTACTTCTCGCTGTCGTAAGGGATGGGACGATAATACTGTAATTGATCTTGATGAATTTCAACCTAAAGATTCTATAAATTATTTGTTTAATATCACAGGTCTTGAAAGAACCCTTGATCATGAAACGATAGCAGGAGAGTTGGCTGAAGCATTAGCACATCTTCCACGTGTTCTTGCTCATGCAGCCCACTATATCAAACTTGTAGGAAGCTCGAATGTAACAGGAGCAATCTTTAAAGAGTACCTCGAAGATTTTAAAAAACAGCCCCCTATTAAATTTTTCGAAGAGAATAAAAATTCTTTCAAAGAGGATAAGCCACAGATTACTTACCAAAATTTGATTCAAAAAACGCTCAAGATCAATATATCAAAGGAAGATCTTAATGAAATAGCCAATAAATTATTAGCCTATTCTGCTTATCTTGATTCTGATTTTATTGAAGAAGATATTTTTCTAGAACAGTGGGAGGAGAAAGAGAAAATTCAAGAAGTCCTTTCTCTGCTCTCTTCCCTCTCTCTCATCAAAAAAACACCACATAAATCTGTGTTTTCTATCTGTCGTCTTGTGCAAGACGTGATAAGGGATAAGAAAGAATTAGGTGAAAAACTACAATATGAAGAAGTTTTTTCACAGGTTGTTCGAATATTTAATAATTTATTTAAAAATAACCTTAACAGTGAAGCAGAAATAAACAAATGGGTGAATAAATTCCACCACATTTTACAATTATTAGAACATTCAGAACGCTTAGAAATTCTTTCCCAAGAGGTTAATGAACTTAAATGTATTGGAAGAATTATCTTTTGTTTTTATTGCTTGAGCAGCGATCTTAAATATAAAGAAAACAAAATTATTTTTCAAGAGAACATACAAAAATTAGAAATATTAGAAAGAGCTTCCTCTTTTTTTAGCAAATCCTTCGGAAATCCGACAGCTAGTAATGAAAGTTCAGACTGGTTAGAGCAGCTAAAACAAATTAGGAAAAGTATAGAATTTTTTAACCATGAGTTTAGTCCTATTCAAGAATCCGATCAAATACTGAAAAGAATCTCCCCTTTTTCTAACAAATATTTTGGAAACCCGATAGCTAATAATGAAACTCTAGCGTGGAGATGGTTAAAGGAGTATGAACAAATTACCGAAAGCTTAAAAATTTTTAACCCAAAGTTTGGTCCTCTTCAAGAGCACAATCAAATATTAGAAAGAGCCTCCTCTTTTTTTCGTAAATCTTTCAGAAAACCGATGGCTAGTAATGAAATTCCAGAGTGGTTGGAGAAGTTAGAACAAAAAGCCGAAGAAATCCACCCCACTATTCAACTAGCGCTAAGCACTATGTATTCTCGCGGTGCCTATCCTATGTGTATGGGCGAAGGAGATGATAAAAAATCCTTTTTTTGGGCTGCTAAGGCTGCAGAGCGGGGAAATATAAATGGCCAAGAAAGCGTTGGAGGGATGTATGCATATGGGACCGGGGTAGATAAAGATGAGGAAGAGGCAATTAAATGGTGGCAAAAAGCTGCAAATCAAGGAAGCTCAAGTGCTCAATATGCTCCCATGAAGTTGTACCTTCAAAATAAAGAGGATAAAAAAGCTTTTCTTTGGGCTAGCAAAGCTGCAGAACAAGGATGTGGGTGGGCCCAGGTATCCCTTGGGTCTATGTATGAACATGGAAAAGGAGTAGATAAAGATGAGGAGAAGGCAATTAAATTGTATATAGAAGCAGCAAAACAAGGAAAAAGATTTGCTCAATTCAATCTAGGAGTAAGATATGAGCGTGGAGATGGAGTAAGAAAAGATGAAGAGAGGTCTGCTGAATGGTATGCTAAGGCCGAGGAGCAAAGGCCATGGGAAGAAGGCATTGGGCAGAATGTGTATAATGCTGGGATACAGTTCGAAGTATGTGCTACAAATAATGCCATGCTTCTCCTCTGCTTGACTGAAGCTACTCACTGTGGACTTGCAAAGGATTTATATGAGCTTGGATTAATGTATTATACTAGTCAAGGGATGCAAGAAAATAATGAAGAAACTATACAGTTATCTCTTTCTGGAATGTATTATGTTGATCTAGGAGTAAAAGAAAATAATGAAGAGGAGGCTATACGGTTATTTACTAGAGCCGCCAAAAAAGGACATCGAGGAGCACAAGGTATTTTGAATATAATGGACATACCTGTATACAAAGAGGAGCCGATCTCGTTAACCCGAAAAGGCTTTTATCATTTCCATAAAAAAGAAAATGCTCCTCACATACCAACAATAGCTACCCCAGAAGAAGAAATAACTACCACTACTGGGGGACCTACTCCTATACTGACTTCAACACCTCAATTACAAATTCTCAGCTCTGGTGGTAATTCACCAAAGAATGATGCAGCTCCTCAGCCAACATCCTCTGCAGCCTCATTTGATTTATCTCATGCTTCCCCTGTGCAAATGCTGACAGAAAAAACAACGAACCAACTTCCCGAAAATAATACACAAAGTACATTGTGGACCGAACAAGGCGATCGGTATACCGCTTTAGCTCTTCAGCATGCAAAAGAGGGGAACATACCCTTAGCTGAACATTGCGCTGCAGAAGCTAATAAAAAGTATATACATGCAGAAGATGCAAAACTAGCAGCAAAGCTTCAAAACGAACTGCAATGATTTATTCCCTCTTTCCAAAGTATACCCGGCGTATACCCGATGATTTTTGGCCTATGTTGCAACACGCTAAACATTAGAGAAACACTGGTGCCGAAGAGGTGAATCGAACACCCGACCTACTGATTACGAATCAGTTGCTCTACCAGCTGAGCTACTTCGGCATCATTCTTGCTTTTAAAGAAAGCATGAGAGATATGCAAGTTTATTCCTTCATCGGCGCTGTCCTGTAATACAATTAATAGAAGAAGCAAATTGGGTAATGACGTTGACTTCCATGGATAATATAGAAACTTCTGCAAATAGCTTAGAAGGAAGTAAATAGCTCTGAAAAGCTCATCCTCATCTCGCCGTTTCAGATAATCAAACGCAGGAGATTGCAGGCCATGGTAATCTTTTTGGTCCAGATTCCTTGAGATTTGGACCATATGGCTGATTTGGCTATTTGTTGGCTTTTCCCTATGGGTTTCTGGTATCGTAGGATAGCTTTTTCGCAAAAGAGGGCTGCTTGACTATTGCTTCATCTTTGCGTGACTTTTATCATGAAATCCTTTAGGGTCCTTATGCGTACATCACCTGGATGACTGGTAAACTTATGATCTTCTCAGAAGCATTTTGTCGGAAACACGGCCTAAAAGTGGCTATCGTTGGACGACCCAACGTGGGGAAGTCGACTCTCTTTAATCGTTTATGTGGTAAACGTATGGCGATTGTCCATGATATTCCAGGGGTTACGCGTGATCGTAAGGAAGCCTTTGGTCAGTTGGGGGATATCCCCCTTAAGCTTATTGATACGGCAGGTCTTGAGGACAAGAGCAAAGATCCGTTGATGGAAGGGATGAAAACCCAGGTTTTGACAGCTCTTCGAGAGGCGGATGTGATTTTGTTTATTATTGATGGCAGGGAAGGCATTACACCTCTTGATGGCAGCTTTGCAGCTCTTCTGCGAAAAGCGGAAAAACCTGTCCTGCTTCTGGCCAATAAGTGCGAAGGAAAAGCGGGAACGCAAGGAATTGCGGAAGCTTGGGGTTTGGGATTTGGGGAGCCTTTTGCGACCTCTGCTGAGCATGGACAAGGTCTTGACTCCCTTTATGAAGCCCTTCTTCCGCTCTACAAGGGCCCTATCAGCGCAGAAGTGCAGGAGGACGAGGGTGATGTTACCCCCCCCCCTGCAACTCGCCATTGTAGGCCGTCCTAACGTGGGCAAATCAACGCTGCTCAATCAATTGATTGGTCATGAAAGAGTTCTCACAGGTCCAGAAGCAGGTGTGACAAGGGATTCCATTTCGATTGAGTGGTCCTATAAAGGTCAACCTGTGCGGCTTATTGATACGGCCGGGCTGCGGAAAAGAGCGAAAGTCACGGGAAAGCTGGAATGGCTCGCGACCTCCGAGAGTATGACGGCTGTCCAATATGCACAAGTGGTTATTCTTGTTTTAGATGCGACCCAACCTCTTGAGAAACAAGACCTTCACATTGGATCTAAAGTTATTGAAGAAGGCCGTTGCCTTGTCCTGGCCCTCAATAAATGGGACCTTGTGTCAAATAAAGAGGGACTGCTTAAAGATTTGAAAGAGAGACTGACAACCACGCTCCCGCAAGTGAAGGGGATTCCCATGGTTCCTATTTCAGCTCTGAAAGGAAAAAATAAAGAAAAGCTTTTAGATCAAGTCTTGGCTCTCTATGCTATTTGGAATCAAAGAATCTCAACAGGTAAACTTAACCGCTGGCTTGAAGGCATTGTCGCCCATCATCCCCCCCCCCTCGTTTCAGGGCGGCGTATTAAGATTAAGTATCTGACCCAAATTAAAACACGCCCACCCACGTTTGTGTTATTTTCTAGCAAGTCCACCGAACTGCCAGATGCATATGTCAAATATCTCATTAATGGAATGCGGCAATCTTTTAGTCTGGAAGGGATCCCTATACGCTTTTCCGTAAAGTCTAGTAAAAACCCTTATGTGGATGAGAAGTAAGAACCTGTACTCATGAAAGAAAACAATCCCTTGATTTTTATCTTCTGGCTTACGCCAGAGGATAATTTTAGATGATGAAACAATCCCCGTCACAGCACATAGGCGTCAACTTAAGGAAGATATAATGTATAAACAATACGATAACGCTAGAAGCATACTTGGGTAGTTATACCCTCAGTCGTCATCGCAATGACGACTATGTTGTTGCTTTTAGTGTTCATTATCAACAAGTTATCCCTTGAGTTGACGCCTATGCGCCACGAGCCAAGGGACAGGGCCCTGAAAAAATCTGCAAAAAATCTTGACAAAATGTGTATTTTATCTTATTATTTAGTTTATTTGTGTAATTAAGGTATAATGATGTTAAGAAATTTTTTATTAAGCTTATTGAAAGGCTTTTCTCCTTTTGTTCTCTCAGCTTGTGTCCTAAACCCAGTTTTTATTAATTCTGGGCAAGCAATGGATGGTGCTGAAGGTTCATATTCTGAAGAAGACTCTGATTCTAAAAAGAATCCTAGGAAAAGAAAGTCTTCTGGACAGGAAGCCCCCTTTCTGAACGGAAAAAAACCTAAGTTCACTGTGGATTTTTTAGTTAATGAACCCGTGAATCGGTCAGCTTTACCAACCATCCCTCCAAAGCCGACCATCCCTCCACAGTCCCTTCCGTCCTTTTACATAACGCCAACAAGTACGAGTGCCGCACCTATGTCGCTAGATGATTTTAGAGCTTCTTTCAACTCAAGTGAGACGACATCCCTGCCGACATCCCTGCCGTACATCCCGCCACGCCCCAAACAATTTCCTGACTTAACAGAAAAGGAGAAAGAACGGATTATACAAGATACGCGTAACGGACGTTTGCAATACGAGATTGCAGGTGACTTCGGCGTTCTTCCTACTACAATGGGACACTGGCAAAAAAGGTTAGGTGTACGCTCTAGAGCAAGTAGCAACAAGTTTAGGGAGTTAACAGAAGAGAATAGAAAAGAAATTATGCAAGGCTCGAGTGGTCCACTTGCAATAAAATACAAAGTTACGACTGAAACAATTAGGCTGTGGAAAGACAGAATAAGCAAAACCATGCACGAGAAGATAGACGAAGAGAGTGCGTCCTCCAGCACGACAACAACGACCGTGTCTCAGCAGAGTTCTCGAAGTGAAGAGTCAGCAGAGGGGTAGGCGTAAGCCGTTACTAACCCCAACTCGGGATCAGAAACATAAAAGACAACACGATGGTGTAAAACTGACGGGTAGCAAGCGTGGATGCTATTCATGCACTACTCCTTACAAGGATTTACTTTACTTTCCAAAAAAATTTACATCCATTAATAAAATATTATAATTTATATTATACTATATAATTATCGAAAAACATAAAAGGAGTTTAAGATGAAGATTTTACTAAGCACCACAATGGCTTTAAGTATTTTCTTAATACTTGGAGCTAACCATCCTGTAGAGGCCAAGTCACATTTTAGTTTTTACCTTGGAGGCCCTAATTATATAGCGCCACCATACTATGTCGCTCCACAACCATATTATGTGGAACCACACTACTATGTAGCGCCACAACCCTATTATTACGTCGAGCCTCAACATTGTTATCGGGTTTATGAATATACCCCTTATGGTCGTGTGTATCATACAGAATGTTATTAAATTGTATAAAGGAGGACATGATGAAAATTATTGAAACAACAGCGGTACTTCTTATTTCTTTACTGATACTGGGAACGGCTCAAGAGAGCAAAGCAGCACCTATCCAACCGATCGCTTCCCCAACACAACAAGAGAACATTATACTGACCCATTGGCATGGTCATTATGGCTGGCATGGCCATCATCATTGGCATCATGGTTGGTATGGCCATCGCCATTGGGGTGGTGGTTATTGGGGTGGCTGGTATGGCCCTGGATTCCATCGTGTCTGTGGGTTTAATGCCTTTGGCGAATACTATTGCTACAGACGGTATTATTGAAATCAACAACTTAATGTAACAAACAAACAACACCTGGGCTACAGTTCAGGTGTTGTTTGTTAAAGTCATGTTCTACACCTCACTATCCATCAGCTCTACACTAATTAATATTTTGTTAATTAGTAATTGCTATATTGTAATTATGTAAAAAATAATTTTTGTGGAGGATGTTATGAAGATTTTGCTATCAACAACCATAATTGTAGGATTTATACTATCGGCAGGAGTTTTCCAAGCAAGAGAAACCAGTGCCCTACAATCCTTGGTTACTCTAAATGAACTGATGCCAATTCAGTTGAAAATTAAGGGAGAAAGAGGGCACTCTCATACCTTCACTAAGCATAGCGCACATCATCATCATCACAAGGATCGCGTAGGGCAAGGGAAGCAACGTTTAGGCACTAAGAAAGATGGCCATCTTAAGGCTCACATAGAGCATCACAAGAAGCTGCATCCAGCCATCCAGCATAGGGGCCATCAGCATAAAAAACACGAACATGCTCATTCTCGTGTTCAGAGGCCTACTGCGGGGAAGAAGAAATGAAGCTCGTCTTTTACACTTTAATTATGAAATCATGAGAAGAGAATTTAGAATATGATGGGGACTTTACCAACACTCCTGCTAGGAGTCATTCTTATTACCGAGGATGGAGAAGCGAGTCCTCCCTCTCGTTTGTATCTTGTCGAAAGCAAGTATTGGTGGGAAAGTCCTGCTCAACCTAACGAAAAATGGCTTCAGCGAAGGGAAGAAGAGGACGAATGGTACAAACATCGCCACGAACAAAAGTATAAAAATATAAGATAACCCGATTATTATTTAGGAAATTTTAATATCCCCTTATCCGCAAGAAGGGTTTGCAGCTCACCCGTTTGATACATCTCTCGAACAATATCACACCCTCCAATAAATTCCCCCTTCACATAAAGCTGGGGAATGGTGGGCCAGTTGGTGAATTCCTTAATACCAGCCCTCAGGGTGCTATCTTGCATCACATCAACGGTTTCAAAATTAACGTCAAGTGTTTTCAAAATTTGAACAACGGCTGAGGAAAAACCACACATGGGGAATTTATCATTACCTTTCATATAGAGAATAATGTCGTGTGAGTTGATTTGGTTTTGTATCTGATCAGAAATCAATGACATGGTTACTCCGTTGGAATTTGAGTTTTAAGAGAAAGTGCATGAAGAGTTGTTCCCATATGACCCTGAAGGGCTTCATAGACCATTTGGTGTTGCTGAATGCGGGTTTTCCCTCCAAAGAGCGCGGACGTAATCGTTAGCAAAAAATGATCGTTGTCGCCTCTGAAGTCCTTAAGATCGATATGTGCATCGGGAAAGGCTTGAACAATTAAACAGTTAATCTGATCGGATGGCATCGCCATGGTTATAACTCCTTATGTATACTCTATATAAGCATCCCACCACCTGGGGTATAAATTCAATAACATCATTTTAAGTGCGTGAGGAGAGCAAAAAGAGGGAGAATCAACCTTTCTTTGGCTTTTCCAGCGAAGAAACAAGCAACGGTTTCATAATATCATCGATTTCATCAAGAGAGAGGGCTTTTTGATAAATTTTAGCATTAATAATAATAGTTGGCGTTGCTTTAATATCATATTTTTTTTGCCCATCAAGTCTTATGGCAATAATTTGATCCAAAAGTTCTTGGTTTTTAAGACATTCGTCAAATTGCTTAGAGGCTATACCATTTTGAAGAGCTATGGCTTTAAGTGCGGCAACAGGGTCATCGACTAATAACCATTTGTCTTGGTTTGCGTAGAGAATCTTTATAAAATCTAAGTATTTCATTTCTCCCTTACACCAGGCTAATTGATGAGCTCGAAGACTGACCTGATCGCCTGGATAATCACGAAAAATGATACGCAGGTAACCAGGTTTAATATATTTTTCTTCAATTTTAGGAAGAATATCATCATGGAAATGCGCGCAATGTCCGCAACTTAAGGATGAATAATTAATCATCACAACAGGAGCATCCTTACTTCCTACACTTATTTCCGGAAGGGTTTTCCCAACTATTTTTTTTGGCGCTTCCACAGTCTTTCCAGTTGTGGTGTTCTTTGGGTCCTTATCCACCGCTTTTTTAACTAAATTTGTTTGAGGTGCCTTGTCCTCTACTTTTTCAACCGCAGTGATTTGAGGGACTACCTCAGGATCCCTTTCTGGAAAAATGGCTTCAATTATTTTGTCCAATAAGCTCTTTTCAGGGACTTCAGTCTGCCCTCCATAGCTTGCCGTTGCAAAAATCGCCAATATAAATAGGCTTCGAATGACAAAATTCATTTTGTGTCTCCCTTATCTCTAAAAAGGATAAGAAAAAAATGCACAAATGACAAGCTTTTCTTGCATGGCCATTAGAGCTCTTGGATAATCCTTTGCCGCTCGCCCTGAGCGTAGGTTCTTGCCCTGAGCTTGGCGAAGGGAAAGGACCGAAGTCGGTTGTCTAAGTCATCCTTCGACTTCGCTGCTTTGCAGCTACGCTCAGGGTGAACGGGGAGTTTTAGGGCTGAGTGCCGCTCGCCCTGAGCGTAGGTGCGTGAGCCCGAAGTCGAAGGGTGAACGGAAGAGGGGTCAATAACCTTTTACTCACAACGCGAAGAGGGTTATGCAAGAGCTCTATTGAATTTTATACCCCTCATCCGCCCTGTGGTGGTGGGTTGTTAACGTTTGGAGAATTGGAAGCTGCGGCGTGCTTTTTTGTGACCGTATTTTTTCCGCTCAACAATACGTGCATCCCGGGTCATAAACCCTTCCTTCTTGAGGACAGAACGAAGTCCAGGTTCATAATAGGTAAGGGCCCTACTTATCCCGTGACGCACCGCTCCGGCTTGTCCAGAAAGACCGCCACCAGAAACCGTACAGACGACATCATATTGTTCATTACGATTAGCAACCTCGAAAGGCTGATTCATGAGCATACGCAAAACAGGACGGGCAAAATAAACTTTGCTTTCACGGCCATTCACCGTTATTTTTCCTGTCCCTGGTTTAATCCAAACGCGAGCAATCGCATCCTTTCTCTTCCCTGTTGCATAAGTACGGCCTAGATTATCAATCTTTGGCTCAGGTAGAGATTTTTCCTTTTCTGGAGCTTCTCCATTCAAAGGGCTTGTTTTTTCAGCAACAGCTGATTTTAATGTATCTAGACTGACTTTCGGCATAATCAGTCACTCCTTTTATTTTTAGGGTTCATCGAAGCTATGTCTAACACTTTGGGATCTTGGGCTTCATGGGGATGGCTTTCGCCTGCATAAACCCTTAGCCCGCCCATTTGCTTGCGCCCTAAGGGACCGCGGGTAATCATGCGCTCAACGGCCTTAATGACCACTCTTTCTGGGAATTTTCCTTCCAAAAGCTGGCTTATGGTTCGTTCTTTAATACCACCTGGATATCCAGTATGCCAATAAAATTTCTTGTCTTTCAACTTATTACCGGTCAACCGTATTTTTTCAGCATTCACCACGATAATGTGATCACCGCAATCCATATGAGGGGTAAAGGCCGGTTTATGTTTGCCACGCAAATAGTTTGCGATAATGGACGCTAATCGTCCGAGCACAAGATCAGTAGCATCAATAACATACCATTTTTTATCCACTTCACTGGCTTTCATTGAGTAGGTTTTCATTTTCTTTACCTATTTCTAAAGACCAAAGATAGAGTACTTTTATCTCTGTGCTCCCTCTGTGTCAAGGAATTTGTTGAAAAATTTCGTACGGTATTATGTTATCGCGCGCTTTCAAAGGTTTTCAATTCTTCTACGCCAGCAATTCCTTTTTGCATATCAAACCCCTCAAACCAAGCGGAGAGAATTTCTTTTGCAACATCTTGGCTGAGGAGTCGATTTGATAGAGCCAATACATTGGCATGATTCCAGATGCGTGCTCCACGAGCTGTTTCAGCATCCGTACACAGGGCTGCTCGAATGCCTGGTACTTTGTTGGCCACAATCGAAATGCCCGTGCCCGTCCAGCAAAAAAAAATGCCTTCCTTACATTCACCAGTTTGAATGGCGTGCGCTGCTTGAATGGTTGGAGTCACCCATGACTTTTCAGTTTGTCCTGATTTGAGGGCCCCAAAAAGTATAACCTGATGACCATGTTCTTCGAGCCAATCAAGAACAACACTGTGAACGGGATAAAATTCATCACTGACGAGTACAAGTTTCATAAGGAATACCCTTTCTAAAGGCTATACAATGGTCGGAGCGGCGGGATTTGAACCCACGACCCCCACACCCCCAGCGTGGTGCGCTACCAGACTGCGCTACGCTCCGAACGATCCGACTATAGACATACTCGTTAATTGAGGCAACAGAGTTTTTCAAAATTATCCACTTGTCACCCCAGCAATGAAATAATACAAAAGAATCCATGATCTATATATTAAACGAGGAACCTCTATGGCAAAACTTCACTTTTATTATTCTGCCATGAATGCAGGAAAAACGACGACTCTCTTGCAATCGAACTATAACTATCGAGAGCGGGGGATGGAAACTTTACTGTTTATTCCCTCAATCGATACGCGCCACAAAAGAGGCGTTATTGCCTCTCGCATTGGGCTTGTTGCCGAGGCTCATGCTTTTGAAGCCACGTTTGATTTTTTTGAGTATGTTCATACATTTATTCTAACAACCCCGATTAGTTGTGCCCTTATTGATGAGGCTCAGTTCTTAACAAAAAATCAAGTTATACAACTCACCCGTATTGTTGATGAATTGAAAATCCCCGTTCTTGCTTATGGCCTAAGATCAGATTTTATGGGTGAACCGTTTGAGGGCAGCAAGTATCTGTTAGCCTGGGCTGATGAAATGTCAGAAATAAAAACCATTTGCCATTGTGGGCGAAAAGCGACAATGAACCCACGCATTGATGAAAATGGAATCATCTTACGAGAGGGTGAGCAAATTGAAATTGGGGGAAATGACCGCTACATCGCTCTTTGTCGCAAGCACTTTATGAATGGAGAAACCTCATCCTCCAAACAAATCATCAAGCAATTGGTCGATAAAGCCGCCTGAAGGAGGCTCAGGTGTAATGTCTTGGCCTGAGCTTGAAGATGGAGTCGAGCCCCCCTCAGAATGGGGGGAATGGAACATGGCAGCGCTATGAGGAACTTGGGACATAAAAAGTTGCCACAATTTTACGGAGGGGCTTCCCTTTTTAGGATCCATTGATGTGTTATCATCATTTCCTGCCCATACGCCTGTAACAAGTTCAGGGGTAAAGCCTATAAACCACGCATCTTTATCTAGCTGAGTCGTTCCTGTTTTCCCTGCAGCCGGGCGGCCAATAGCAGCCTTCTTTCCCAATCCATAGGATATCACAGCCTGCATCATTTGGGTGAGTGATCGGACAACGGCAGCATCCACTAACCGTTGAGGCCTAGGCGCTTGATATCTGTATAATACCTGCCCCTCAAGATTCGTTACTTTGAGAATCGCATAGGGTTCTACACTGAGCCCATTTCTTGCAATCACAGCATAAACCGCTGTTAATTCTAACGGCGTTATTTCTCCTGTTCCCAGCACAATTGTTAAATTGTTTGGGAGGGGAGACTTTATACCTAACCGACGTGCCGTCTGAATAATGCGAGACAATCCCAATTGTTGAGCCAGTCGAACGCTAACCGTATTGACCGAATAGGCCATTCCATCTTGAAGTGAGATTTGGCCCCGAGGTTGATACTTATAATTTCTTGGGCTCCAAGATCCAATGCGTATGGGCAAATCACTGATTCCACTCATTGGGTCCATGCCAGCTTCCAGGGCCGCTAAATAAAGGATGAGTTTAAAAGATGAACCAGGTTGTCGAAAAGCTTGGGTAACGCGATTGAATTGGCTCTTCTTATAATTTGCTCCCCCTACAAGGGCACGAATGGCTCCCTCAGGAGTCATGGAAACAAGGGCCATTTGGCTCACTTTTGTGACTTCTCTTCGTTCTTCTAGAACATTCTGAAGCTGAGTCTCTGCAAGGGATTGGAGCTTCGGGTCAAGGGTTGTCGTGATAATAAGGTCTGTATCCGCCGTATTAATATAAGTCGGTAAGATATCCACTATCCAATCTGTAAAATACCGAATTGCTGATCCACGAAAGTTATCTGCTGTTGAAGACGCAAGGGCTAGGGACGCTTCCTTCAAGTCTTCACTAATAAACCCCTCTCTTACCATATTCTCCAAGACTTGGGAGGCTCTTTCATCCGCGAGCTGCGGGTTGTTTGAGGGCGAATATTTTGACGGAGCTTTTAAAAGCCCTGCAATAACAGCGGATTCATAAAGGGTGAGATCTTTGGATTTCTTCCCAAAATAATGTTGGGAGGCGGCAGCAAGACCAAACGTACCAGACCCCAAATAAACACGATTTAAATATATAGTCAGTATTTGATCCTTTGTGAATTTATATTCTAGCCAAATGGCTAAGAGAGCCTCTTGTATTTTACGTCTAAAGGATCGGTCACTCACACCATAGAGACCTTGAGACTGTAGAAAATTTTTAGCGAGCTGCTGTGTAATGGTACTGCCTCCCTGTACCACGTGGCCTGCACGATAGTTAATCCAGATCGCTCGAATAAGGCCAATAAGATCAACACCAAAATGAGTATAAAACCGATGATCTTCAATGGCCAAAAAAGCTTGTACAACATGCGGCGGAAGACTTTTAATATCCACCATTTGGCTATGGAGATCCCCATAAGTTGCAAGCTTCGTGCCATCTTTTGCTAAAATCGTAAGGCTAGGACGTCGTTCGGTTTGCTGTAGTTTTGTGATATCGGGCAGATCATAACTATACCAAAGAACGACCGCTCCTCCAAAGAAAGAAAACCAAATCAAGAGAATAAAACACCACTTTAAAGCCCAAAGAGAAAAGCGATTTTTTGGACCGGGAGATCGAGGAGGGGGAGGAGGTTTTTTCTTTTTTTGCCGGATATCTTCAGGCTCATGGGTTTCAACACCAAGGCGATCATGAGGACTAATAGAGAGTTTCATACTTTTAAAACCTATTCATCATCAGAGTCTTGGTATATTCAGTATGACAGTTAAGAGTATGTGCTAGATCCTTATCTGAAAATGAAATATTAAAAATAGAATCAAAATATTTTAAAATATACAACCGAAACCAACGCGCATATTTTTCAGGATGGGCGAATACATCATCACGCAGATGAGGGGGTGAAATCCACTGAACCTCACAAACCTCTTGCGGATTGAAATCAATTTCATCTTCATACATTCCCTTAAAAAGGTGCGTGTATTCAAGCTCCCACAGATTTTTCTCAAGTTTTAAGGTGTAACATACCGTTCTAAGGGGTGAAAGCGGACAACAAAAACCAAGCTCTTCCCTAAGCCGACGACTTGCAGCATCTGCCACTTGTTCTCCAGGACGAGGGTGCCCACAACAACTATTAGCCCAGAGGCCTGGTGAATGGTATTTTCCTAAAGCTCGCCTTTGGATCAGGGTTTCTCCTCTCTGATTAAAGATCAAAATAGAAAAGGCTCGATGGCGCTCGGGCAGAAGATGAGCCGCCATTTTTTCTTGGGATCCTATGGGGCGATCATTTTTATCAACAAGAATTACTGTCTCAAGCATTTAACTTTTTCTTTCCTAAGGGAAGTATTAATCAAAACCTAACTCAAATCTATCAGTCTTGTAAAGTGCAGGGCCTTACCACCTCAGGTCCATACATGGCCCTGCAGGGCCCTAGCCTACAAATAAAAAGACCCCGCCGCGTTGTCATTGCGAGGAGCGCTAGCGACGTCGCAATCCATCTTTTCTTTAGCTTTCTGGATCGCGACGCCCTCTTCAAGGGCTCGCGATGACGATTTGGAAAATAGGAAAATTATTTGTAGGCTAAAGCCCTGATGGCCCTGTGAGTATCGCTAAATACAATAGCCTAAAGTTATAAAATGGGTTAAACTGAAAAGAGATATCAATGATAAGAACATAAAGGGTGAGCCATGATAAAAAGTATTCTCGTAATCCTTGATGACTCTGAATCGAGTGAGTCAGCAAAAAAATTTGGCGTTGATTTGGCAAAATCCAATAATGCCTCTATCGCTGGTATTGGTATATTAGATGCGCCGTGGATTACGGCTCCAGAAGCGATTCCCTTGGGAGGGGCAGCATTTAAGGTTGATCTTGACGAGAAAATCCTTGAGGGCGCAAAACACCGTGTTCATGTTCTTGAACAAAAATTTATGGATTATTGTAAACAGCAAAAGGTTGAGGTCTCGATCATTGATGCAATTGGTATTCCCTCTGAAGAAATTGAGCACTTTTCTACTGAATTTGATGTGCTCATTATTGGAAAAGATGCCAACTTTCATTTTTCCCCGGTTCAAGATACAACCGTTTCGGTTAAACAACTTCTAAAAGACAGTCCGCGGCCTCTATTTGTGACAAGTCCGCGATTGCCCAATCAAGATAGTTCACATGTTTTGATTGCTTTTGATGGAACGTTTGCTTCTTCAAGGGCACTTCATATGGCTATTTTAATGGGAATTTTTAAAGACAAAACCCCCCACATAGCCAGTATCAGTGAGGATGAAGAACAAGCCCGCCATCAGGTTAGTATAGCCCTCAAACTTTGTCAGAATCATGGATTAAAACCTCATCTTCACCCCATTGCGAGTGCCAAAAAACCTTCGATTGCTCTTCTTAAACTAATAGAGGATTTGACCCCATCCTTAATTGTGATGGGCGCTTATGGCCATGGTGGAATTCGAGCATTTTTTATGGGGTCTTGTACAAAAGATCTTATGAAAGAAATAGATATTCCCTTCTTTGTATTTCACTAGGTTCCATCCACATTTGTCATCCCCGCGAAGGCGGGGATCCATTAATAGCTTGAAAAATAAATATTTTTGTTTTTTGTGCGCTTTTTGAAGGAGCTCTTCTAAAACAGTTTGTTTTTGTAGATTTTTGTTGGATCCCCGCCTGCGCGGGGATGACAACCGAGAGAGAATAAAGCGACTTTTATCAAATGTGGATGAAACCTAATTAAAAATAACGTAAGCTGTGTTTGTCAAATGATAAGTTGGGTGAGTATTTGCGACTTCTTCTAATTTTTTTAAACGATGGTCGGGTCGATGGGTATGCCATAAGGTGAGGTGAGGGGTGTAATTTTCGCTGAGGGTTTCCTTATTTAACCCCCATCGATCTTCTGAAATTTCTTGCACTTTATGAAAAAGCCAGAGATTTAGTTTCTTTAAATGCTTTTCTGACCGGGCTGTGGGTAAAAAGACAAGGACACGGCCAAAAAGAGGGACGGCCTTGCCAACTTCATACAAGAGAGGCTCGACATCAACAAGCTTTTGAAGCTCGTGACAGATGCTCTGCCCAAAGGTGTGTGCTTCTTCCTCGGGAATTCCCTTTTCAATAAAGCCAAGGGTGCAATGAAATTTCCGTCTTTGATAACTGTAACCCCTAGCTACAAGGATACGGTTAAGTGCTTCTTGATCCTTTTGAGCCACATTGATCTTTATGGCCATTGAGTACAAAATCATTTTTTATTTACCATAATTTAATGTTTATCGAGCATAATAAAAATGTATCTGAATTCAATAGGGCTATCAATACATAAAGGATAAATGATATGTTGGCTTGGAGTATTGCTTTCCTCATTATCGCAGTTATTGCTGGCATATTAGGCTTTACGGGGATCATGACGACAGCAGTGAGTATCGCCAAGATAATATTTATCGTTTTTATAGTCTTGTTTATCATATCTATTATGATTAGTCTATTTAAAAAAATAGATTCTTCAAGTGCAGATAGCTTAAAAGGAGGAAGAGGTATGCTTGGATGGGTTGTAATGTTTCTCATCGTTGCTATTATTGCAGGTATTTTCGGGTTTACAGGAATTATGGCAACGTCAGCAGAAATTGCTAAAATTATTTTCTTTATATTCTTAATATTATTTATAATCTCATTTGTTATAAATTTATTTAAAAGATAAGGGAGCTCTAGGCTCCGTGAACAAAATTTAAACATTCCTCCCTTGGGTGTCATCCTTGGACTAGAAAAGGTTTGTTTTTCGAAGAAAAACAATGACTTTTCTTGATCCGAGGATCTCTTAAGGGATGAGATGCTCGGGTCAAGAAGTTCTTTGATTTGTTATACAAATCAAGAACTTCTAGCCCAAGCATGACACGAATGGGGAAAAGTGACGGGTAGTGAGAGTCAAAACATCTGCCTTATTCAAAATTCAGGTTGCTTAAAAAAGCCTGCTCCCAAAATTGAGCTCACTGTTTTGCTTTGTTTTCTTTTTTTGAGGGACAGCTATATGTCGTAGAAAAAGAAGCAGAAACCCCTATAAATGCAGGGCCCTCCATAAGAGAAGGATTTTTTTCTATCCATGTAATATATTCACTAACAATTTCTTGATTAGAGATACCGTTCGGAAAACATATGCGTATATATTCACCTTGAGTATCTGCGATATTTCGATAAAATTGTGCTGCATTAGAGGTCGCAATAATAAATCCATAACAAAAGTTCTGAGGAGCTGGGCTCTTATCCTTACATGCCGTTAGAAGCTCTTGATTTGTAATGCTTTTAGCAAAACTGAAGGTTGAAAAAAAGCAAGTTAACAAGAGTAAAAGATATGTCTTCATAAGCTGTTCCCTGATCATTATAAGTTAAGTTCTCCTACCACCCTATGGGTAGAAGTTAGTAGTGAACTTAGCCGGTAGCCACCCTAAGGTCGTCATCACGAGGAGCGGAGCGACGTCGTGATCCATTTTACAACTGCGAAGCAGTTTTCGCAATCTACACATGTAATTATTGCTTCGCAACAAAAATGGATTGCCACGTCGCCTTCGGCTCCTCGCAATGACGACTATTGTGTTATATCAATAGGTTAACAATTTAAGTTCATGAGGAGTACCTTCTCCGATTCCTCCCTATTGTGTTGCTTCTTCTGGACCAATTTTGATGGAAACGTAACGGGATTCTCCATTACGATTAATTAAAAGAAGAGCAGACTTACGATTCTCTTTCTCTGCATTCTTGAATTGGTCAAGGATTTGTTGAGGTGTTGTGACCTCTACCTGACTGATTTCCATAATAATATCTCCTCTACGAATTGTCTTCTTAGCTGCTGGGCTTTCTGAGGCGACATCGACGACGAGAACTCCCTGAACATCCGTGGTAATATCAAAGCGTTGACGAACTTCCTCTGTAAGAGGTTGTAGGGTCATACCATAAATTTCAACACCCTTCGCCAGGTCTTTCCCTCCTTGTGGTGAAGGAATTACCCCTGTTTCATCTGTTTCTTCATATTCACCAATTTTCACAGGAATGGACATAATTTTTCCTTTACGCCAAACAGTGACGGGAACTTGGGTGCCATCTGGGATATCTGCGACGATTTGGGGTAAGTTGCGAGGTTCTTTGACTTCCTTTTCCCCGACTTTTAAAATAACATCCCCTGCTTGGAGTTTAGCTTTGGCTGCTGGCCCATCTTTATTGACACTTCCGATAAGAGCACCCTTAAGTTCTTTAAGGCCCAAACCCTCTGCAATATCTTCTGTAACAGGCTGAATATGAACACCTAACCAACCCCGCTTTGGTCTCCCAAATTGGCGGATTTGAGCAACAATCTTTTTTGCAACCTCTGAAGGTATAGCAAATCCTATGCCCACGCTTGCGCCTGTAGGGGAATAAATGGCCGTATTTACACCAACAACCTTTCCGGTCATATCAAACATAGGACCTCCCGAATTTCCCATGTTAATAGAGGCATCTGTTTGTATGTAGTCAAGATCACCATATCGACTATGTGTCCCAATGTTTCGAGCAAGATGGGATACAATGCCTGTGGTAACGGTCCCTCCAAGACCAAAGGGATTGCCAATCGCAATAATTCTGTCGCCTGTGCGTAGTTTTGTGGAATCCCCCCATTGTACGAAAGGAAGTTTTTTCTCGGTACTAACTTTTAACACCGCAATATCCGTGCGGCGATCACGGCCAACAAGCACCGCTTTTAACTCTGTGTTGTCATTGAGCGTCACGATGACTTGATCAGCATCCGCAACGAGGTGATTATTTGTAACGATGTATCCTGCCGCATCAATAATAAATCCTGACCCAACGGCAGAAGAGTTTCGAGGGCCTTCTGGTTGGATTTGATCATAAAATTCTTTAAAGAAATCTTCGAGCGGAGAGCCTTTTGGAAAAGGTGCATCTAAGGGCGGCATATCTGACTCTCCTCGTCCTCTGATGAGAATCGTCGTGGAGATGTTCACAACTGCTGGCAAGAGCGGTTCCACCAAATTAGCAAAACTATAGGGCTGTTCAGCAGGGGTAGCATTCTCAACTGAAAGTGATGGACTCGTTAAGCTTGCACTTACAAGTAAAATTAAGCAAAGTCCTCGTAGAGACAATTTAAACAACATAACTTTCATACTCCTAGTGATTCAAATGCTTAAAAAAAGCATCCTTGGGGGATAGAATAAAGCTTGTTGTCTCATTATTCAAGGCCGCTTTATAAGCATTTAAAGATCGATAGAACTCATAAAATTGTATGTCTTTGCCGTAGGTAGCTGCAGCCTTTTCAGTCACATAGGCATCACCTTCTCCACGGATCGTTTCTGCTTTTTTTGTGGCTTCAGCCAAAATAATTGTACGTTCTTTGTCTGCCGTTGATTTAATTTCCTGTGCGACTTCATCGCCTCGTGAGCGGAATTCTTGAGCCTCTTGTTTACGCTCACTGATCATTCGATTAAAAATGGCTTCGCTATTTTCGATGGGTAAATCCGTCCCACGAAGTTGCAAGTCTACAACTTCAATACCAAAAGCTTTCGCTGCAGCATTCATTTGATTACGAATGGTTCTCGAAATTTCCGCCCGTTTTGGGGAAAGAACATCTGTTAATTTAACTTGACCAAGTACACCTAAAGCAATGGATTGGTTTAAAATGCGTAACCGTTGCTCTGCGCCTTCCACATTATGGACGGTTCTGTAAAAAAGGGCAGGGTCGACAATCCGATAACGGGCAAAGGTATTAACAATCAATCTTTTTTGATCTCCTAATGTGGCGGGGATTTGTTCCAGATCAAAGTCTAAGATGCGTTTATCATAGGATTGGATGTTTTGTAAAAAAGGAATTTTTACATATAAACCAGGTTCTTTAATAATGCGTACAAGCTTCCCAAACTCAAGGACAAGCGTTTGTTGTGTTTGCTGTACGACAAAGAGAGACCCCATCAGGATTACAGCAAGGACAAGAACAGGGATTGAAAAAACAATGAGCGATTTCGATTTCATTGTACGGTCTCCTCAGTTTTTTGTTTTATTTTTTTGAATTCAGGAAGAGGGAGATAGGGTTGAACACCTTGGAGTTTCTCTCCATCTACAATAATTTTTTGTGCGTCCTTTAAGATATATTCCATGGTATCTATGTAAAGCCGCGCGCGTGTCACCTCTGGCGCTGTCCGGAACTGGTCGTAGACCAACTGGAAGCGTGATGTTTCTCCGTCAATACCTGCTTTAACTCCAGCTGCATAACCTTCTGAATCTTGAATGATCTTTTTTGCCCGGCCTCGAGCAACAGGGATAATAGAATTTCGATAAAATTCTGCTTCGTTTCGCTTGCGCTCCATATCAGCTTTTGCCCGTTGAACATCCAGGTAGGCATCATTTACTTTTGCGGTAGGAGGCGTCACCTTCAAAAGTTCAACTTGGGAAATTTCGACCCCAAGTCTATAATCGTCAACAAGCTTTTGCAGCATCTCACGGAGTTGGATATTTATTTTGCTGCGTCCTTCTGAGAGAACTTGGGCAATAGGGGTTTGGGCAATGACCGCACGCACCACACTGTCCGCTGCTGCTCGTATGGTTGTATCCGGCGATTTAACATTGAACAAAAAATCACCTAAATCCTTAATGCGCCAGTTTACGGCAAATTGAACATCCACAATATTTTCGTCACCTGTGAGCATTAATGCGCCCTCGCCACTCAGCCCTGCTGGTGCAATTTGATTTGCATTTGAGTTTGTAAAGACAACAATGCTTGTTACATTGCGAATGAGGGCTGTTTCAATAGGGGTAGGTAAATGATAATTTAACCCAGGGTCAGTTGTGCGAACCCATTTTCCAAAGCGGAGAATAGCCGCTTGTTCGTCTTGTTGAACTGTATAAATACCCGTAAGAAGCCAGAGAAAAAAGATACCACCAGCTATATACCAGAGGGTTTTTCCACCCCCTTTTTCGTTTTTTGGGAAGAATTTTTTAAAGCTATCTTGGCCTTTTTTAAGCAAGTCTTCGATGTTAGGGTTGCTCTCGCTTCCACGTTTAGGCTTTTTTGCCCAGGGATTATTGTCCTTGTCACCCGGACCCCAAGGCCCATCATTATCGTTCCAGCTCATCCCCAATGACTCCTTTTAAATTTTATAAATACAGAGTATAGATGATCTCTAGTTTTAAGGCAACCATGGGATACGCAGTGTGCAAGTTTTTAAGTTTTGTCCCCCTCACCCGCCCCTTCGGGGCGACCTCTCCCACAAGGGGAGAGGTAATCCATACCAGAACAAACGAAGGATACCTCTCCCCTTGTGGGAGAGGTCGCTCGCAGAGCGGGTGAGGGGTTTTTATCCAAAATTGAGGTTAGGATAGCCTTTATGTCGATTAAATCTCATGTCATAGATGTTCTTAAAACGCTCTTCGATCCTTTGTCCCATCAGGATATTGTGACCGCAGGGATACTTCAAGGGCTACAGGTTACGGAATTGGGCGTTGTGTCTTTTGTCTTAGAAATCAATACACAATATATGAATGAAGGGATAAAACTTAAAGAAAAAGCGGAAGCTCTTGTTGGGAAAATTCCAGGAGTGAAGGGGGTACAAGTTGTTATCACAGCTCAAAGAAAGGGTGGCGCCTCTCGATTTGTGAAAAAGGAAATTCCTGGGGTTCAGCATATTATTGTCGTTGGTTCAGGAAAAGGTGGGGTAGGGAAGTCTACGACGGCTGTTAATTTGGCCTGCGCCCTTCAAAAAATGGATTTAAAGATAGGGCTTTTAGATGGAGATATTTATGGACCTTCTCTTCCCCGACTTTTGGGTCTGAATAAAGAGCCAACATCAGATGATGGAAAAATAATCAACCCTCTCGAAACTTATGGCTTAAAATGTATGTCCATGGGATTTATGATAGCAGAAGGAACGCCAGCAATTTGGAGAGGTCCCATGGTGCAAAGCGCGGTTCAGCAAATGCTTCACCAGGTTAAATGGGGAGAGCTAGATGTCCTGGTGATTGATTTGCCCCCGGGGACGGGTGATATCCAGCTTACTCTTGCCCAGACTGTAAAGTTATCCGGAGCCATCATTGTCTCTACCCCTCAAGATTTAGCCCTTATTGATGCCAGAAAAGCCCTCGAGATGTTTGTGAAAATGGATGTTCCCATCCTAGGTTTGGTAGAAAATATGAGCTTTTTTCTTTGCCCCCATTGTGAGGGTCGCTCAGAAATATTTGAACATGGAGGCGTTCATCGGCAAGCTCTCTCTCTTAATGTTCCGCTTTTAGCAGAAATTCCTCTCCATATGTCCATCCGAGAAACATCAGAAAGAGGAACGCCTATAGTGTATGCTGCTCCCACTTCAGAAGAAGCGCTTCTTTATGGACAATTGGCGCAGCAGGTGTCATCCATTTTGCGATCAAAGAGTGTATAAAAACACGATGCTGTCATGCTGAACTTGTTTCAGCATCTAAGAGAGATCCTGAAATAAATTCAGGATGACAACCGAGGTGGTGGAAAATTTTATACACTGGAGCTCTTGCATAACCCTCTTCGCGTTGTGAGTAAGAGGTTATTGACCCCTCTTCCGTTCATCCTGAGCGTAGCTGCAAAGCAGCGAAGTCGAAGGATGACTTAGATAACCCTTCGACTTCGGTCCTTTCCCTTCGCCAAGCTCAGGGCAAGAACCTACGCTCAGGGCGAACGGCAAAAGGTTATGCAAGAGCTCTACTCTTTGATCGCACAATGATGTTAAATAAACTTCCACCCCTAAAATAAAAAACAAGCAACCTTTAATATTTAAAAATATTTATAACAATTAATCAAATATTAATACATGTAGTCTAAATTAATAGAAAATAATAATAAGTATTATTGTCACTATTAAAGGGAGATTATGATGATTAAAAAACTTGCATTTGCTCTAAGCATGGCAACTATTTGTGCCAATGTGCATCCGGTTTATGCATTCTCCAACAATGAAATGCTAGATGCAGAGTGTCGCAGCAGAATGATGGTAAAAAAAATGGCCCGAGTTAAAAGGGTGCAAGAAGCTAATAAAATTAGATTAGCGAAAAAAAGGATAAGAATAGAAAAAATAGAAGAGCGTAAAAAAAGTAGGCTCGCTAAAAGAATAGTTGCGCAAAAGGCAAAAAAAGGATCGGCCGTTGCAGTTGTTGAAAATAAACAAGAAAGATTTAACGGGCTGATAACAAGAGCAACCCTCAAAAGAAGGAGTAAGCTTACCACGAGGAGAAGCGCTATTGCGCCGCAAAAAGTAGAGTCCGTGCATATGATCCAGCTACAAGAACCAGTTAAAAATATTGTTTTGTCTCATGTTGTGGTTCCAGAGCTTGTTGTAAAAGAACCCTTGGTTGTTGCTGCCCCTTCACCAACGTTGGCTTCGCAACCCGTTAGCTCCCTTGTTGAACCTCAGGCACCTACTATAAGCAATGAAGAGGAGGGGTCTTCACTTTTCCAACAAGCGTTTTCTGCATCAAGAAAAGCTCAGCACGATGAGCCTGCAGAAAAAGTAAATGAGAGCTCTGCATCTGTTCAATCTTTTGCACAAATTCAAGACTTGCTCGATGTGCCAATAGAAATCATAAGGACCCGACTAGAGTCTGTGGAAAATAGCATTAATCAAGTCAAAGAAATCGTTCAAAATGCTACGAATGTTATGACAGACAATATGAGGTTTGTGGTTCAGGAAGAATTTGCTCGAGTCATTCCGGTTTATGAGAGTTCTCCAGCAAGGCTTGTTGTTGATGAATCTGACATTGGCGAAGAACAAGTTCAATTCGTTAATCACCACGTTGATTTTGATGAAGAAAAAGCGACCATGCTTGATATTCAGATAACCAACCTAGGGATGAAACTACACCAACTTCAGGAGGGCCTTGCAAAGGTATATCGTAAAACAGATTATATCAATTCAGCTTATTCGTTAGCTGCAGGTAAATATTTACCCCTACTGTCAAATGAGCAAAAAGGAGAGGTTGAGCGGTTATTGGAGGCTGTGGAAGCGCTTAAGAAAGATCTCTCTTCTTTAGAATCCGAGCTCCAGGCCGGTGATGTGTATAATCCACAATTATTGATTCGGCCGAGAGAAGCAGCAGAACGCTTAAAAATAGAGTTTAACGCTCTAATTTATTCTTTGGGAGAGATACAATCTTGGAGTGATATCCTGGCTCTCCAAACGTCCACTACTCCCAAAACAACTGCACAGAGTGGAGGGGCTTTGACTTCAACGACCCAAGGTACCACTCAACCTTCTGCTTTGGAAAATGCTGAGCACACAATCTATTATCAGGGGAGAGCCTTGAGCTATTCTCTTAAAGCACCAGAACTCGATAAAAGCAAGAAGGGCGGTCAATTGTTCAATTCAGCTCTGATGCCAACTAGCGCTCAACCTCAAGAGAATGAAATAACAACCTCCAGCCTATCTACATCGTCAACCATACCCGCATTAGTTGCCTCACAACTCAGAGATAGCATATCTGAAACGTCTGATCTATTGAATGTATTAATTGACAAGAGCGAAAGCATCGACTCTCGCTCTAAGCAATGGGTGCTGAATGCTTCAGCTAATGCGAGGGCTGCATTAAGTGGAGAGCCGTTGGACAAAGCTTCTCCAAAAGCAAACCTGAAAGAGGAAGTCATCGCCCTTAAGAGCACAATGCAGGCCTATGAGTCCTTACCTCAAGAAACGGCTAATACCCGTAATCACTCTGCTATACAAAGGTGGTTAAGCTTCATACAAACATGGGCAGAGGTATTCAAACGCAAATCCTAAGATGTTTATTATATTGCAAACTATCCCTCTTCCATCTATCCGGTGGAAGGGGGCCTTGTTTCCACCCGGTCAGAAAGATCACCTCAAAAGTTGCAGAAATTTTATGGTTAGGCTGAGGAAAAGTTTCATAATAAATCTCTTCAGTTTTTTCAAATAATGTTCGAGATGTAAACTTTTTAGAGCGATTATAAAGTTTATTTGTTTCACCCATTCCCCTCAAATCTTTCATTAAACTTATTAAAGAAGGATAGGTTACCGTGATGGTGTCTGTATCGACAACCGGCATAAAAAATCCCCCACGGCCCAAGAGAGCTGGCCCATCCGCGGGGTGGAGCATGGGAGCAATACGAGGGGAAGCGCCGCCTGTAAGGGCAAGCTCGGCTTGCATCAGACTTTCTCGCAATTCATAAAGGGTTTGTCCGCCCCAAAGCGCGCCTAAGAACAGCCCTTCCCCTTCAAGACAGTCGTAAATGTTTTTTAAAAATGCTGGTAAATCATCGACCCAATGGCCTTGCAGACAACTTAAGATCAGATCAAAAGATTCTTTGTCAAAGGGTAAGGGGTGGTCAAGAGAGGAATGACGCTGGCTAGGATAGGGAAGTGGATGGGGGGATAGGTTGAGAGCCCTATTAAATCTTTTTTTCAGATCTTGAAGGCGATTGGTCAGCTCGTTTCCCACATGGTCAAAGAGAAAAGCATGGTTGCTAAATTCCTTT
>Ga0207096_1010_pt1 | contig 34853 bp, 34 predicted proteins | sample Alteio_BWMinHeat_86_FD_153547 | JGI IMG/M metagenome (GOLD analysis project Ga0207096, IMG submission 153547) | Enriched cells from forest soil in Barre Woods Harvard Forest LTER site, Petersham, Massachusetts, United States -... | ecosystem: Environmental > Terrestrial > Soil > Temperate forest >...
TGGAACCGCTAATACATACGCATTGTGTCTCCGAAAACATACACCCGGAAGATGATAAGTGGTCCATAAAAGAACTTGGGGAGCTCTATGGAAAACTGCAGGTTTTTGGTCAGAAAGTAGAAGAGTTTGCGGTTGATTTCTGTCGAGCGGAAGAAGAGAGAGAAGATTCTCTTTTTCCCCTCTTCCTGTTGCCAGGCGTCACCTGTCCACGTTCTGATACTCTTTGCGACGTCTCCACATATTCAGAGGAAGCAATGGAACGTCACAAAGGACTCTGCTTTGTGAAGATTGATGGAGAGCGATATGGTTCCCTTGGCCGTCGTGGTCCAGCACGAGCCTATGAGCTTAAGGTATTGTTTGATACAGAGGCACCAGAGGCGCGGGAGAATGTGGCAACAATCACTCGTATTTTAACAGAAAAATTGAATAGTAAGGATCTGAAGAATGAACATCAGAATCAATTTACTCAGGAATTGAGGCAAACTTGCGCCGCTGCTCAAGCCATTGAAGACGGAATCGGGGAGTTAAAAACGTGCCTGAAGACAAGGGCTTATTTCCGCAGCAAGGTTGCTGAGAAGCAACACTTAGATTGGTTTATAGATTAGGCTCCATCCACATTTGTCATCCCCGCGAAGGCGGGGATCCATAGGAAAATTGATTGATTCCAGGTGGTTATGTTGGATCCCCGCCTTCGCGGGGATGACAATAAAGGGAGATAATCATTGCTATGTTTTCTTAAATGAACAGTATTGGAACTCGTTTCAGGATCTAAAAGAGATCCTGAAACGAGTGCAGGATGACACCGAGTGTGGGTCACATCCAGTTGCGAAAGAGATCTAATGAACTTAAATTGTTAACCTATTGATATAACATAATAGCCGTCATTGCGAGGAGCCGCAGGCGACGTCGCAATCCATTTTTGTTGCGAAGCAATAATTACATGTGTAGATTTGCGAAAACTGCTTCGCAGTTGTAAAATGGATCACGACGTCGCTCCGCTCCTCGTGATGACGGCTGGGGGTGGCTACCAGCTAAGTTCATTACTTACTTCTCCGCCCTTAAGGTGGTGGGATGCTCGTGACAGGGCCTTAGATTTTTTCATTCCTTATATCGAGCTCAGGGTATTTAGCCTCAAGCAACCGCTATTTCTAAAGGTGCGAGGGCTTCCCCCATACGCACTTCCCGATCATGGAGAGGCCTTAGGCTTTCTCGGTGACCGACAGAAATGAGGGTTGTCTCAGGAAGATAGGCTTTCAAGGTACGATAGAGCTGGGCCTCAGATGCTTCATCCACAGCCGAGGTGGCTTCATCTAAAAAGAGCCACTTGGGTTTGGTGAGCAGTGCCCGGGCGATGGCGATGCGTTGTTGCTCCCCTAAGGACAAAACCCGCGCCCAATCATTGACTTCGTCCAAGCGCTGTATAAAGGCGTTCAAGCCCACAGCTCGTAATACATCCTCGGTTTCTTGCGCTGATGCTGTAGACAGGGGGTAGTGCAAGACTGTTCTCAAGCTTCCTAGAGGCATATACGGCTTTTGGGGAAGGAATAGGAAGGGAGAGGAAGGAATCCTAACCTCGCCTTTTCCATAGGTCCACAGGCCAGCAATAACGCGCGCAAGCGTACTTTTACCAATGCCCGTGAATCCCGTAATAAGGGTGTTCTCTTTCTTTTTGAACACCAACTGAATGTTTTCACTTAAAGTAGCGCCATGGGGCAGAGAAATTGTTTCACATGAAACACGAATCTCTTCCTGCCCATGGGTTCCGTGGATCAATGGTGTGGGCGATAGATCGTCCATCGAGTGCTTAAACTCTAACAAACGATTTGTTGTTGCGCGCCAGCTCGCCATACTTGGGTAATTATCAACAATGAATGAGAGGGCGTGGCTCACATGGTTAAAGGCGCTCAAGGTTTGCATAAGCCCCCCAAAACTCAGTTCTTTGGCAAAAAGACGAGGCGTTGCGAGAAGCAGTGGGAAAATGGAATTAACCTGGCCATAAAAACTGTTCCATGTATGTATAACAAGTGAACGTTTAATAATGTCATGGAAATTTTTAACCACGCAATTAAATCGTAAAGTAAAGATGCTTTTTTCTTGCGCTTCACCTTGATACAGCGCAACCCCCTCCATATTATCCCGAAAGCGGACCAAACTATAGCGGAAATCCGCTTCTCGTTTTTCATGTTCATAGTTAAGGCGAACGAGAGGTCGTCCGAGGTAATAACTCATAAAACTTCCACCGACAGCATAGAAAAAAGCTGCCCAGCACAGATAGCCGGGAATCGACACAGTCACACCCCCAAGCGTAAATGTTAGAACGCCCGAAAGGACCCATAACACACCTAAAAATGCGACGAGGGTACAGATTTGCTGGAAAAAACCCAACGTTAAAGAAAGAGATTTATCAATAAACTGATGGATATCCTCTGCAATGCGTTGGTCAGGGTTGTCCGTTCCAATTCCCTTCAATTGCATGGCATAGTAGCGCCGATTATGGATCCAGCTGTCCAATAAGTGGTGGGTCATCCATTGTCTCCACCGAATTTCTAAAATTTGTAAGAGATAGAATTTAGTTATAAAAATCATAATAGAAAGAAAAGCTAAAAGGGCAAAAACCCCTAAAAGAGAGAAAAAAGCATTCCCATTAAGCTCTTGAAGAGAGGTATATACATCATTCGTCCAATAATTAAGACGTATGGAAAGATAAACAAAAAGCCCGCTAAGTAACATGTTCGCGCCTAAAAGACCCAGGGCAATCCACCGTTCTTGAGATGTCCAATAAGGGCGAATCAGCTGGGTCCACACTTGACGCATAAATGCAAAACGGGATGGGTTCATCGGTCTATCCTCCATAGAAACAATTCTTATTACTTTTTTAATAAATAAACTTTATATTTATATATTGATTAATATGACATTAGTCAACTAATAAAAAAGAAGGAGACCGTTTTTATGAAAAAATGTAAATTAATGATCTTGACCTTTCTTTGTATAGCTAACGGATTCTCAGTGAATGCCACTACAATTTATGCTGTACCTTCTGAATTGAAGGTCGTATTGCCACCAATAAAAGATATTGAGATTAAAAAAAATATGCGCTTTGATGCGCTCAAGAAAACAATGAATAAGCGTTGGGGGATAACTATATTTGGTTATATATACGGTGGTGCATCTAAACGAGATCCCAATGAAGAAGAATGGAAAAAGGATCTTCAAGAAATTTTAGAGAAAAACCAGGATTTATATCTGATAACAAGACCAAAAGCCTCTTGAAAAATCCTATCTTTATCCCCATTTCTCTGATATACGTTATTTTCTTTTTTACCGAGTATAAAGGTCTTCAATGAGTACAATTCGAAATTTAGCCATTATTGCCCACGTCGATCATGGTAAGACAACCCTTGTGGATGCGCTTTTTCGTCAAAGTGGTGTTTACCGCGACAATCAGCGTATTGCTGAGCGAGCCATGGACAGCAATGAGTTAGAAAAAGAACGCGGTATTACGATTCTCGCGAAATGTACTTCTATTCTCTGGGAAGAGCACCGCCTTAATATCGTCGACACCCCAGGCCACGCGGACTTTGGGGGTGAGGTCGAACGTATCCTGTCCATGGTGGATGGGGTTCTTGTTCTTGTAGATGCCTCAGAGGGCCCTATGCCACAAACGAAATTTGTGGTGGCAAAGGCCTTGCGCCTGGGGCTCAAGCCCATCGTGGTGGTTAATAAGGCCGATAAGCCGGATGCTCGCCCCTATGAAGTTCATGAAGAAGTTTTTGACCTTTTTGCAGCCCTTGATGCAACAGATGACCAGCTCGATTTTCCAACCCTTTATGCCTCTGCAAAAGAAGGATGGGCCATTGAGAATTTAGATGATCCTAAAATCGATCTTGCTCCCCTCTTTAATACTATCCTAAAGCATGTTCCCATAGCTGAGGGTGATGCTAATGCCCCCTTTTCCATGCTTGTCACAACCCTTGAAGCGGATGCTTATTTAGGTCGTATTTTAACAGGGCGGATTTTGAGTGGAAAAGCAACCGTGAATATGGCTGTGAAAGCCTTAGGGAGAGAGGGCAATGTTTTAGAGCAAACCCGTCTTACCAAGCTTCTCGCCTTTCGTGGGCTAGAACGACTGCCAATACAAGAGGCAGAGGCGGGAGATATCATTGCCGTTGCAGGGTTTGCAAAAGCGACCGTGGCTGACACTCTATGTGCTCCTGAAGTGACAGAACCCGTACAATCCTCGCCTATTGATCCTCCTACCTTGGCGATGACGTTTTGTGTGAATGATTCTCCCTATGCGGGAAAAGAGGGGAAGAAGGTGACCTCTCGCCTTATTCGTGATCGGTTGATGCAGGAAGCAGAAAGTAACGTATCTATTAAGGTGAGCGAAACCCAATCAACGGATGCTTTCGAAGTCGCCGGTCGAGGCGAACTTCAACTTGGTGTTTTGATTGAAACCATGCGTCGTGAAGGGTTTGAGTTGGCGATAGGAAGACCGCGTGTGCTCTTTAAAACGGATGAGGCCACAGGGCAAACCTTGGAGCCTATGGAAGAAGTCCAAATCGACGTGGATGATGAATTCACAGGAATCGTGGTTGAAAAAATGGGTATACGTAAGGGAGAGATGATTGACATGCGTCCTTCCGGCGGAGGAAAAACCCGGATTATTTTTATCGCCCCCTCTCGTGGCCTTATCGGATACCAGGGAGAGTTTATGACAGATACCCGGGGAACGGGTATCATGAGCCGCCTCTTCCATAGCTATGGTCCCTATAAAGGACCTATCGGTGGAAGGCGGAACGGAGTTCTGATTTCCAATGCAACGGGTCAAGCCGTGACCTATGCCCTTGGGGGTCTGGACGATCGAGGCGTTATGTTTATTACACCGGGTACGGCCGTCTATGAAGGCATGATTATCGGTGAGCATACCCGTGATAATGACTTGGAAGTGAATCCACTCAAGGCAAAGCAGCTCACGAACTTCCGCGTCTCGGGTAAGGAAGAAGCCATACGCCTCACGCCCCCTCGCTTGATGACTTTGGAACAAGCGATTGCCTATATCGAAAATGATGAGTTAGTGGAAGTCACCCCCCAATCCCTTCGCTTGCGGAAGACTCTACTTGATCCCAACGCGCGGAAAAGAGCGGATCGGGAAAAGGTTTAAGGTCGCCTAAAAAACCAAAACTTTTTCTAAAATTTGATCTTGACTCAGTTAAAATTCTTAGCCACTCTGGTAAAAGCTACCCCATAATGGGGTAGCCGTAGGTTAAAGATGACACCATCATCTTCACCCTACTCATCACAACAGATCACTAGAGGAGATCATATCATGACTAACTATAAGTTAGCCTACATCGAGGCTATTCTTCAACTTTAAAGTGCTATCCATACTCCTCACTCGTTGCGAAGCAGCGGGTGAGGATATGGCTTGAGTTTTTTTATTGATTAAAATGATTAAATCGGTTAATATGATTATATTGATCAATGTTAGTTGGAGGATGCTATGAAAATCGTTTCTGCTACAGAGGCTAAAACTCATTTTGGCAGATATTTGTCGGCTGCCCTGTCCGAACCCATTACGATCAGTAAAACAGGGCAAGAGACAATCGTTATGCTTTCAAAAAAGGAATATGATCGCCTAGAAGCGTGTGAAGATGCTTACTGGGGTGTCCGCGCTCTCTTGGCCGAAAAAAGCGGGTATCTTGGAGAAGAGGAAGGGCAAAAAGTTCTAGCCAACCTTCTGAATGCATAAGTTAAATCCGACCAAAGATGCTTTAGATTTCTGGAATGGCTTAGACCCCAAGCAATATCGGCAGATAGGACGTAAGATCCTCTCTTTGTTACTTGACCCTTTTCCAAACGATTCAAAATCCCTTGTTGGTTATTCAGGCTATTTTCGTGTGGATTGTGGCGAATATCGGATTATATACAAATTAGAAACTGACACGATCAAGCTTGTGCTTATTGGGTTAAGAAATGATGGAACGGTCTATAAAAAGCTTGATCGCAAATTGATGTAACCCCCTCAAAAAGAGTGTGACAAATGATATTTCTTTGATATAATGCAAATTAAAGTATAGATTGATAATGTGATAATGGGGTGGGTTTTATAAAAGTTATCTGGTTAATTGTTTAAGAAAGGTAGTTGTTATGCTAAAGGCATTATTCTTTAAGAATTTTTTCTATCCTTTCGTCGCAATTTTATTCGCAATCTTTATGGTTAAAGGGGATAAGGCGTATGCGATGGATTTCCAAGACAGTGCTGATGGCATGTCTCAGCTCATCGTCCAGCGCTTTTTAAAAGCGTATGAGGACAGTGAAGTTAAAAAAGACAATGTCTCCTCAACGGCTTCTCATAACGCTTCAGAAAACGAAAAGGATCTTGAGATATTAAAAAAATGTATTCTGGATATTGATGTGACCGCAATTCCTATTGATAATTCTATGGATTCTTTTTTGGAAAATAAAGTACTCCCTAGCATACAATTTCTTCTTGGTAGTTCTTTCGTGAAGAAAAACGACAATTATAACGCCTTAAAATGGCTTGAAAAAGCTAAAAAAAATGGCTATCATGAAGTTGAAGACCACATCCTTTTAGCTCAACTCCATATTGGTATGCAACATAAGGAAAATAAAAATTTTGCCCAAGCATTGGTGTGGTTTCAAAAAGGGGCTCATAAGGATGCTAACAGTCAATTCAGCATTGGAGAGCTTTATGCAACTGGAAAAATCGCTCAGAAGAGTGGTAAAAACGCTATAAAATGGTTCAATCGCGTTTTGGAGAATACAAACTATCCCAACTTTTATTTTGATAGTGTACACAAAGCGCAGTTAGATATTCAGGCAAACCACCATCTAGGAAAAATTTATCTTTATGGGTTTGGAGTTAGCCCAGATTTTCCGAAAGCAGCAAAGTATTTTTCAGAAGTTAATCAAGCTGATTTATATGAAGATAATACGTTTGCCTTTTATGGGTTAGGCTGTGCCTACTATGAGATGCAGAATTTTTCAGAAGCTTTAAAAAATTTTAAAATAGCTGATCAGAAAGGAATTCCTGAGGCTTCTTACAATATAGGCGTGATGTATAGCGTGGGAGGGACTGTTCCTCAAAACTTGAAAGAAGCCCTTGTCTGGTTCGAGAAATCAAAGGTAATGGGTTGTGAAAAAGCTACCAAAGCTATTACGGCAATCAACTCTGCCATTGGATCCGAAGCCCATACGAACAAAAATTATGAGGAAGCCATAAAGTACTATAAAATGGCTGCTGACGACAAGGATGCAAGTGCATCTTTCATAATTGCGACAATGCATTTGCTGGGACAAGGTACTCCAAAAAACAAGGATGAGGCGCTGAAATGGTATACAAAGGCTAAGGATTATGGTCACCAAAAAGCGCAAGAAGAAATAGATACGCTCAATCATCCGACACTAATGATATCGCGTTGCCCGCTGATGTAAGTGTCCAAGAGCTGCGTCTTCGATCCTTCGACTTCGGGCTCACGCACCTACGCTCAGGACGAACGGTAAAAAATGCTCCCATGGTTAATACAAAAACTTGCACCCTGCGCTTAATTAGAGCTCATTAAATCAAAAATGAATAACCTGCCCAAAAGCATCGAGGACCGATTCATGCATCATCTCGGAAAGGGTTGGATGGGGGAAAATGGTTTGTATGATTTCTTGCTCGGTTGCCTCAAGCGTCTTAGCCAAACAAAATCCTTGAATAAGCTCGGTGACTTCCGCCCCAATCATATGGGCTCCTAAAAGCTCACCTGTTTTTCCATCAAAAATAGTTTTCACCAGGCCTTCTGGTTCCCCCATGGCGATGGCTTTTCCATTGGCCATGTAGGGGAAACGTCCCACCTTAATATCCCCTCTAAGAGCCTTTGCTGCATCCTCTGTCAGTCCAACGCTGGCGATTTGGGGGTAACTATAGGTACACCCAGGAATATTTTCTTTTTTCATGGGATGCGCCGTTTTTAAGCCCTTGATTTTTTCAACGCATAAGACTCCTTCATGGCTAGCTTTGTGAGCAAGCCACGGGCCGGCTGCCACATCCCCTATGGCATAAATCCCGGGTTCTGCAGTCGCGCACCATTCATCTGTGACAATATGCCCCTTCTCAACTTTAACCTTTGTTTTCTCAAGGCCCAAATTTTCCGTATTTCCGACAATACCTACGGCTGAAATGACCCGATCAACGGTGATTTCTTGTGATTTTCCTCCACTTTCAAAAGTTGCGACCACAGAGTCTTTGTTTTTTTTCAAAGATTTAACAACAGCTCCTGTATGAATTTTAATCCCTTGTTTTTCAAAGGATTTTCTTGCCGCAGTTGAAATTTCTTTATCCTCAACAGGTAAAATCCGGTCAAGAACCTCAACGACGGTAACATCCGCCCCCATTAATCGATAGAAGCTCGCGAATTCAATCCCAATAGCGCCAGACCCAATCACCAAAAGAGAATTTGGCATTTTTTCGGGCACCATAGCTTCTCGATAGGTCCAGATGAGCTTGCCATCACTTTCAAGACCGGGTAATTGGCGAGCCCGAGCCCCTGTTGCTAAAATGACATGAGGGGCTTTAAGGGTGGTTTTTCCATCCACGATGAGCTCAATCTCCGTTCCCTGACGTCCCTTAATTTGGGCATTTCCTTCAAGAATAGTGACTTTATTTTTTTTCATTAAGTGGCGAACACCTGTAGCCAGCTGGCTTGCAACAGATCTGGATCTCTCAATGACCTTTTTAAAATCAAAGGAAATATTCTCAGCCTTAAAGCCATAACTGCCGAGTGAGTGTAAAAGGTGATGAATTTCTGAGGTGCGCAGAAGAGCCTTTGTCGGAATACACCCCCAGTTAAGACAAATGCCCCCCATCTGTTCCTTTTCTATGACTGCAGTCTTAAACCCCAATTGGCTCGCTCGAATGGCGGCCACGTAGCCCCCCGGGCCTCCCCCTACAATCACAACATCATAGTCTGCCATTTTCTGATTCCTCATTTTCATACAATTTTCATTGTGTAATATCATATGTATAAAAGGATTTCTATGGTATTTTATGAAACATACTTTATAATGCGCCCATGATGATGAATAAAATCCACATTTTATTGGTTGATGATGACGAGCGTTTGCGCGATCTTCTGCGTAAATTCCTATGTGAAAATGGTTTTTTTGTGTCCTCTGCACGAAATGCAAAGCATGCTCGTCAGTTGATGCAAGCTCTTATTTTTGATCTTATGATTTTGGATGTCATGATGCCAGAAGAAGATGGGCTTTCTTTAACAACGTTTATTCGCAATAGCTCTATGCGCCTGAAAAATACACCCCTCCTCCTGCTGACGGCACGGGGCGAGATAGAAGATCGCATTACGGGTCTTAGTCATGGAGCAGATGATTATCTCCCAAAACCCTTTGATCCTCGGGAACTTTTGCTTCGACTGCAAGCCATTCTTCGTCGAAGCCAAACTCAGACATCTTCCCTGCTGTTATTAGGGGCAGTCAGCTTTGATGAACAGCTCAATCGACTTGAGCGTCAAGGCGTCCCCATTTCTTTAACGACTGTTGAAAGCAGCCTTTTAAAGATTTTTTCAAGACATCGTGGCAAAACTTTAACCCGAGAAGATTTAGTCTGTGAATATGAGGGAGAATTAAACCCACGGACAATAGATGTACAGATCACGCGCCTGAGAAAAAAAATTGAAGAGGATCCCAAAGTTCCACGCTACCTTCAAACCGTACGTGGAAAAGGATATGTCCTGATTCCTAACACATGAAATACTTCCTGACCCATCCCTTTAAAGCTATGAAATCTTACCTTCCTACGAGTATGTTTGGGAGGTCTCTTCTTATTGTCATGGCGCCTTTAGTTCTTGTTGAGACCATTTCAGCCTATGTTTTTTTTGATAACCATTGGGAAAACGTTACGAAAGCTTTAGCCAATAACATTGCGGGAGAAGTCGCAACCATCGCAGCTCTTTATAATGAAATCCCTGATGAGAGTAATTTATTCCAGTTTTTGGCCCGAACCCATCTCAAACTCAGAACGAATTTTATTCCCAGTAAAACTCTTGAAACATCTGTTCCTGAGGAATGGAAAGAGGGGGTTCTTGATACTGCACTTAATAGTCGCATTTTTATGCCTTATACATTTAATATTACACCAAAAGACATCATTATTACGACGGAAATTGAAAATGGGCTTTTACAATTCACGACGCCTCGTAAACGGCTACATAGCAAGACATTCTTTCTTTTTATTATGTGGGTTGCGGGGACATCCGCTTTGTTTCTTTGTATTGCTGCTGTTTTTATGCATAACCAAGTTAAACCGTTAAGACGTCTGGCCATTGCTGCGGATAGATTTGGAAAGGGGCGATCATTCCCTCATTTTAAGCCTGAAGGTGCCACAGAAATTCGTAAGGTTGCTCAAGCGTTTTTAAATATGAAAGAGCGTCTTCAGCGACAATTGACACAAAGAACAGAAATGTTAGCCGGCGTTTCTCATGATTTAAGAACGCCCTTAACCCGTATGCGTCTCCAACTTGCCATGATGCCTCTTTCCTCTGAAACAGAAGGCCTACAAAAGGATGTGGAAGAAATGGGCAAAATGTTGGAAGGATACTTAACCTTTGCACGAGGAGAGGGACTTGAAGAGACGTGTAACACGGATATAAACGACCTTATTTTTGATGCTATTGAGGGGAGAGTGCATCCTGAAAGCATTGTTCATTACGTACCACAGACACTCCCCATTTTATGTATCAAACCACAAGCTCTTAAGCGTTGTTTAATGAATCTCATTAATAATGCGGTCCGTTATGGCCATGAGGTTTGGGTCAGCACGTCTACCACCACAGATGCCTTAACGATTCTTATTGAAGATGATGGTCCGGGTATTCCTGAAGATAAATTTAAGGACGTGTTTCAACCCTTTTTCCGTTTAGATGGATCCCGCAATATGGCCACCGGTGGCGTAGGTTTAGGCCTGAGTATCGCCCGTGATATCGCCCACACCCATGGTGGAGAAATTACACTCTCTACTTCTGAGGCTCACGGGGGATTGGCTGCTGCACTTACTTTGCCGTATTAAAACATCAAAATACGCCTGGCTTGCTGTGGGTCAAGTTTATCCAGCTCTTTTTCTGCGGAAGGATCTAGTTCAACTGTCCATGCCATATCGTTTTAAGACTTTATGAAGAGGAATTGTTTTTGTACGCCCTGCACGAATATCTTCCAGTCGTTTTTCAGCAAGGTATATATCTTCAATATCATCAAGATGTTCAATGATAGCCTCCTTAACATAAAATGACTTACTGCGGCCCGTCCTTATGGCTAGATCTTCAAGGCGTTTCTCTATTTCATGTGGTAATCGTATTGAATACGTCATTTCCCATCCCCATTGAATGTAATGCATATAATACATTATGGGCTTTCTTAATCCATTTTGCAACAAAAAGTTGTAAACAGTAGCTTGACGACCCAGGTTTTTTTTCTTTAGTATAGGTATAAGGTTATTGAAACAAGAGGAGTGAGTCATGGATAGAATTCAACATATAATCTCTTATAGCGCTCCTCCTTATTGGCGTTGGCAAAATTAATGATGTTTTACAACTACTTAATTCATTTTGACCAACGAGAGAACCAATACAATGACATATTTAAAATTATTAAAACAATATTTTAGAGTTAGCATCCTTTTTTTAGGAATTCTTTTTCCTTTTTCTGTCGCTATTGCTGATAACAAAACGATTGGCATAACCCAAATTGTTGAACATCCTTCTCTTAATGCTATTCGGGAAGGCATTATAGCGGAGTTAAGAAAACAAGGATTTATAGAGGGCAAGAACCTAACTATCATTTATGAAAGTGCCCAAGGTAACCCCACAACAGCTGTTCAAATCGCTCAAAAGTTTGCCAGTTTGCCTCTTGATGTGGTTGTTCCTATTGCCACGCCCTCTGCGCAAGCGATCGTGCATCAAATCAAAAAAACGCCTGTCGTTTTTGCGGCCGTTTCCGATCCCTTGAGTGCGAAGATCGTTTCCTCGCTCGACCACCCTGGGGGAAATGTAACAGGGGTTACGGATACACCTCCCCTTGCTGAGCAATTGAATTTTATAGAAACCTGTATTCCTCAGTTAAAAACCCTCGGTGTCGTCTATAATCCTGGGGAAGCAAATAATGTTGCTATGCTTGAAGCTCTAACGCCACTTGCTAAAGAAAAGAATATTAAAATTCTTACGGCTACGGCCTCTCAATCAGCAGATGTTCAAGCCGCCGCCAAAAGTTTGGTTACCCGAGTCGATGCTATTTTTGTCGGGAATGACAATACGGTTGTCTCAGGCCTTGAAGCGCTTGTAAAAACGTGTTTGAATGAAAAAAAGCCCCTCTTTGTAAGTGACCCGGATTCGGTTAATCGCGGTGCTCTTGCTGCCTATGCCTATGATCAACGTCAGATGGGTGAACAAGTGGGAAGTATGGTTGCAAGGGTTCTTAAGGGGGCAAATCCGGGGGATATGCCCGTGGAGAGAGCGACGGATCTTAAATTTTCTCTAAACCCCCAAACCGCTGAACAAATACAAGTAACCTGTAAGGTTGCGCGTTAATTGCTGGAGAAAGAAATGAACTTTTTATCTATGTTAATGACTCTTAGTTTTTTTGGTGGAACGGTTGTTCAAGCCCTTGAAACCGTTCACGTTGCTGTCGGTCAAATTGTTGAGCACCCTGCCCTTGACACCCTGCGCACCAGCTTAAAGGAGGGCCTGGAGCAGCAGGGATATGTGGAAGGAAAAAATCTAAAGTGGACCTATGAAAATGCTCAAGGTAGTCCCATCACAGCTGTTCAAGCGATCCATAAACTTGTGAGTGGAGCACCCAACGTTATCGTTACCCTTTCTACGCCAATGACTCAGGCTGCGGCAACGGCGACTCCAGACATTCCCATTGTTTTTGGAGCGGTCAGTGACCCTACAGCCGCAAAACTAACGAGCCACAAGAATGTGACGGGACTGACAGATTTTGTTCCTGTTCAACCCCAGCTTGATCTGGTAACAGCTGTGGTTCCTCACGTGAAATCTATTGGTGTCATTTTTAATTCAGGGGAAGCCAATTCTCAAAAGCAAGTTCAAGAAATCAAGGCGCTGGCTAAAAAGCAGGGTATTCAAATTGTGGAAGCGACCGTTTCTAAAAGCAGTGATGTTCCGGCAGCTACAAAGACACTTGTTGGGCGGGTAGAGGCCATCCTGCTGCCAACAGACAACACAGTGATCTCAGCCCTTGAATCGATTATTAAAATTGGTATCCATAATAAGATCCCTGTTTTTGGAAGTGACGTTGATATTGTGCGCCGAGGGGCGGTTGCCGCCTATGGCGTGGATTGGCAAGTTTCGGGGATAGCGCTTGCCAAGATGGTGACCTCTATCTTGAAAGGAACGCCTGTGAAAGACATTCCTATTCAAAATCCGGAAATCTTGAGCCTCCACGTCAATCCCAAAGCCGCAGAGCAAATGGGTGTTTCTATTCCCGAATCCCTTGAGAAAAAGGCAGACCGGGTTTTGTGAGGGGGGTAGCGACCATTTAGTTTGGCCTATCAGCCCATCGGTGGTGTCATATGCTGGGGGTGGAGGCAAAATTAGTGTGGAATCTTTATAAATTTTAACTATTCTTATGTATATTTTGATTGTGACAACAAATTTTTAAACTTTAAGGGAGCTTTAGCTTATGAAAGAATTTACGAAAACGATATTGCTATCTACAGTTATAGCGGTGAGTTCAACCTCTGTTGTATTCTCGAAGGGGTGTCCAAGTATTGAAACGATCAAAGGGGCTTTAGAAGGAATGCCTGATGTTGGAGGTGTTAAAATGGAGCTGCTGAGCTTAAAGGTGGTAAAAGCACCCGGCTCAGATTTGTGTGAATACAGATCTGGTGTACATTCTGAGCATGTCGCCTTTTCTCTAACAGCAAAAAATTAATTGGTAATCAAAAAGTTGCTACGAGGAAACAGAGTTCTTCTACCAATTCCAGAAAAGGTGCTTTTGACTTTTCTGGGTCCCCGACTTGCCCTTCGGACCCTCAGGGCTGTCAGTGTGTTGTTTTTTAATTAGACACCATTTATTCAACACAGCCCTCTTGGGGGAGAGGTTGCCACGAAGCGGCGGGGGGTTACTGTAGTGCTCTGACAATCTTTAATTTTGGGGTTCAGTGTCGATCGGTCCTTCGACTTCGCTGCTCCGCAGCTACACTCAGGACAAACAGAGGGGGAGAGATAAACTGAATAATCTCAACGAGATATCTCCTCTCTCCGTTCATCCTGAGCGTAGGTCCCCTGAGCTTGTCGAAGGGGACCGAAGTCGAAGGATCGAATGGTGTGATGTAGTAACGCATCCTAAAGTTTAATATTGTCAGAGCAGTAGGTTAAATGATGCACAATAAATTAATTTCCTCCTTTGGTCGGCGTAAGGCGCGTAGGTTAAGAATCACCTCTCAAAGGGCCTATGATGATATTCTTCCCCTTTTAAAGATCGATTCCGTGCAACAGATTTTTAAAAATACACCGTCTGAAATCTGGCTTGAAATTGGTTTTGGAGGGGGAGAACATCTGCTAGAACAATTGGCAAAGAATCCCTCTGTTTCCGTGGTGGGATGTGAACCCTTTATGAATGGGGTTGCTAAATTTCTGGCTCATCTTTTACCAGAAGACTACGACCGTGTGTGCGTTTGGCATGAAGACGTCCGCTATTTATTAGATCAACTCCCCCCCTCATTTTTTGGGCGAGCTTTTATATTATTTCCTGATCCTTGGCCTAAAAAAAGACAGCATCATCGTCGTTTGATCACAAATGAATTCATGGCTAAGTTGTTGCCTACTCTCACAGACGGCGCTTTACTCCATGTGGCAAGTGATGATCCTTCCTATGTAGAACACATCCAAACGGTTCTCTATAACCATCCCCAATTAGCGCTACGTGAAGGCCCCCTTTCTGCCGATCCTGCAATCTGGGGGGGACGACCTGAAGGCTGGCCTCTGACACGCTATGAACAAAAAGCGGTGACCCAAGGAAAGAAGTGTGCTTACATGGTATTTCAAAAACAGGAGAATCACTGATGAAGTTCCCTATTTTACGTGCTCTCATGATCGGTAATGCGCTTGAATATTACGACTTTTTTCTTTACAGTTTTTTTGTTTCCATTCTTTCTCCGCTCTTTTTCCCGTCAACCGATCCCTTAACAGCTCTGATGATGGGTTTTGGCGTTTTTGCAGTAGGGTTTGTAGCACGCCCCATTGGGGCTCTTTTTTTTGGCCACTGGGGAGACAAGTATGGGAGAAAAAAAGCCCTTTTTAGCACTCTGCTTTTGATGGCCTTTTCAACAGTTGGCATTGGGCTGCTTCCCGTATATGAAAAGATTGGTATCTTTTCCCCTCTTCTTTTAATTATCTTTCGTTTGTTTCAGGGCTTTGCTGCAGGGGGCGAGGTTAACGGAGCGGCGATCCTTGGTCTCGAACACACAAGCTTAGAAAAGCGAGGCTTCGTTGGCGCCCTTATCAACTCATCAGCTGGTGTAGGTGCAATTTTAGCTACTCTCATGGGGGCTCTTTTTACCAACGGCTTTATGCCCGAATGGGCTTGGCGAATTCCCTTTTGTCTGGGAGGTCTGGTCGCTTTTGTGGGCCTTTATTTACGGTATCATTTAGCGGAAGGCGAAAAAAGCCAACCCCGGAAGATCCCCCTTCTGGATGTGATTCAAAATCACCCTCTCTCCTTTCTTAAAGCCATAGGGGTTGGGGGGTTTATCCATGTTCCTTTTTATATTATTGTGGGGTATATGAACCCTACCCTCCATGCCAAGGGGTTGATCAGCAGTGTTGAATTGATGTTTATGAACATGGCTGTGACCCTCATGGGTGTTATGGTCATGCCTGCATTGGGCCATTATTCTGATAAAATTGGTCAACAGCGGCTGATGTCATGGGGTGCTCTTGGTCAAATAGCCCTTATTCTTCCCGTTTTTATGGTGTATACGGGAGGGGGACTCGTTTGGATTTTGGGTGCCCAAATGATTCTATTAATGTTTGCGGAAGCCTATATTTCTCCCTCCAATGCCTATCTGAATAGTCTGTTCCCTGCAAACTGTCGCTATTCAGGAGTGGCCTTTGGATCTTGCCTCGGGGTTGCCTTCTTTGGAGGCACAACTCCCTTAATCTGCAGACACTTTGCTGCCCTTTTCGGTCCTCTCGGTCCTAGTTTTTATTTGATGGGAATGGCGCTTATTGGTTTTATAGCCGTAAGAGAAGTAAGGCGAAGATCCTCTTTGGCTTATTAGTTAACCTGAGCTTTGGATAAGACAACTAAATAACACCCACCAGCGTCATCCCGGAACTTAGAAAACCTTTGCGAAGCTTAGGTTTTCTTAGTATCCGGGACCCAGAAATTTCTGCCTCTGCTTTTTCCTGGGTCCCGGGTATTAAGAATAGCTACACTCACATCCGTTCGTTAAGCTATTCTAAATCCCGGGATGACGCTAGTGTTTTGTTTTTAAATATAAAAACCTACTCCTTATCCAAAGCTCAGGTTAGTTAACCTATCAACTCAGCAATGGTTTCGCGTAGAGACGATAGGCCTTCTTTTGTTAGTGAACTTGTCAGTAGGGGAACGGGAAAAGCTGCAGGATGCTTTTTAAGTTTATCCGTAATCATTGTCATCAGGGCTTCTACTTCGGAGGGAGTCGATTTATCCGCCTTTGTAAGAACAATTTGATAAGAAACGGCAGCTCGATCTAATTCTTCCATGACGGCCTCATCCGTTACTTTAAAGCCATGGCGGCTATCAATAAGCAAAAAAATGCGTTTTAAGGGGACTCGTCCTTTCAAATAATTCCGAATCAACTGAGACCATATTTTTATTTTTGCTTTTGAAACAGCAGCATATCCATAACCAGGCATATCGACAATATAAAATTGTTTCCCTAACAAAAAGAAATTAAGTTGTTGAGTTCGACCAGGCGTATGCGAGATGCGTGCGAGACTCTTGCGATTTAAGAGAGCGTTGATAAGGCTTGATTTTCCTACATTTGAACGTCCAGCAAAAGCAATTTCAGGAAGAGTGGGGGGGGGGCAGAATTTCCATTTTGTCTGCACCCGCCACAAAAGTACATTCTTGTGCGAAGAGCCAGCGAGCATGCTCACTGGCTTCGAGCTCCGCACTATTGCTCATTTTGTAACCTTTTTCTTCGTCTTTTCTGCGCGCTTCATGATCAGCCATTGTTGGGCAATAGAGAGGGTATTGTTCCAGGCCCAGTAAATGACAAGACCTGCTGGGAATTGGGCCAAAAGGTAGGTAAAGAAAACAGGCATCAAAAGAAACATCTTAGCCTGGGTTGGGTCAGCAGGCGGAGGGCTCATCTTTTGCTGGAGGAGCATGGTTCCTCCCATGATCAATGGCCACGCTCCAATCATGAGATAGGAAGGGGGATCCCAAGGAATAAGCCCAAAAAGATTAAAGATAGTCGTTGGATCAGGAGCGGATAAATCGTGAATCCATCCATAAAAGGGGGCTTGGCGCATTTCGATAGAAACAAAGAGAACCTTATAGAGAGCAAAAAACACGGGGATTTGAACAATCATGGGCAGACACCCTGCCATAGGGTTCACCTTTTCGCTCTTATAGAGTGCCATGATTTTTTCATTCATTTTTAGACGATCATCCGCATATCGTTCACGAATTTTTTCAATTTCTGGCTGTAAAGCTTTCATCCTCGCCATAGATGAATAGGATTTATTTGCAAGGGGAAGGAAAATAATCTTAATCACAACCGTTAGGGCCAAAATGGCGAGTCCAAAATTTCCCAGTAAGTTTTTAAGAAAATCAAGAGCATAGAAGATAGGTTTTGTAAGAAAATAAAACCACCCAAAATCAACGGCCAAATCAAAGTGATTAATTCCAAGGGTTGGTTCATATCCATCCAGAAGACTTAAAATCTTAGCCCCCGCAAAGAAATGGTTCGTAACTTCAATGCTTTTGCCGGGCTCAAGAGCCATCGGGTCTCTTTGATAGAGGGCTGAAATTAATGCATTTTCTGCAGCTCCTTGGTAGGTATATGAGGATGTAATGGCAGATTTTGGGTCAGGGATCAGAGCGGTTAGCCAGTACTTATCTGTTAGACCCAGCCAACCTGGTGCTTTAGGGTTTTGCAGAACACCTGTTTTGGCAATATCTTCGTAGCTGGGGTCAAAAAGTTTTCCATCAAAAACACCCACAGGGCCTTCATGAAGAATAAAAAAACCAGCAGATTTTGGTTGCCCATAACGGGTCAAAATGCCTTGAGGGGTTAAAGACAGGGGGACCGTTCCCTTGTTGGTCACTTTTTGGACCACTGTAAACATATAGTTTTCATCAATAGAAATAAGCTGGTGAAAGACAAGACCTTGCCCATTATCCCACTCTAAGGTGACCGGGGTTTGGGGTGTCAACGTCAATCCATTCGTTTGCCAGAGGGTTTTTTCATTGGGAAGGGCACCTTGAGAGCCTATCCATCCAAATCGGGCGAAATAAGCATGGGGTGTATTGTTCGGAGAAAGAAGAATGATTTTTGGACTTTGGGGGTTAACCGTTTCATGATACTTCAACAGCGTTAAATCATCAAAGAGCGCTCCTTCAAGATTAATAGACCCTTTTACGCTCACACTCTCTATGGCCAGACGGTGAGGTTGTGCGTTTAAGACCTCTTCCCGCGTAAGTATTTGAGGTGCCGTGGGAGCATTCTCCTGTGGAGAAGGAACACCTTGAGTTGTTTGCTGCACCACATGAGGTTTTGTTTTCTCAGGGGCAGAAGAATAGAAATACTGAAAGCCAAAAAGGATGGCTACAGAGAGGGCAATGACGATAATAAAGTTTTTTTGGTCGTTCATGTTTATTCTTCCTTAAGCGGATCATGTCCATGCCCTCCCCATGGGTGACAACGGCACAATCTTTTTAATGCTAAAATACTGCCCTTATAAGGCCCATAACACTCGATGGCGTCAAGAGCATACTGGGAACAAGTTGGCAAAAATCGACAACGAGGGCGCAGCAGAGGGGAAATCATCAGTCGATAAAAATAGATCAGAAGCTTAAGAGTCAATTTAAAAAAGGAGGCAATCATCGGTTATTCTTAGCTTCGCGGGGATGATGACGACTCGGGGTCATAAGTGTTGGCTCTCTTGTCCAACACTCTAGCTAGCTTAAAAAAAGAATACATCACAAAATCATCATGACGGGATTTTCAATACACTCTTTAAAGACTTTGAGGAAGTTGGCCCCTATAGCTCCATCCACAACGCGATGATCCACAGAAAGCGTACATGTCATCATCATGGCAGTTGTCAAGAGTCCCCCACGTACGACGGGCCGTTCTTCACCCATTCCAACAGCCAAAATGCATCCTTGAGGGGGATTAATAATGGCTGAGAATTCTTTGACACCATACATACCCAAGTTTGAAAGGCCAAAAGTCCCTCCTTGGAATTCTTCAGGTTTGAGCTTGTTTTCTCGTGCTCGACTAGCCAACGCCTTCATTTCCTGGGAAATCTCTACGAGTCCCTTGGTTTCTGCTTGTCGAATCACAGGGGTAATGAGACCCCCGTCAATGGCAACGGCTACAGCCACATCTGCCGACGTATATTGATAAATCTGATCCTCAATCCACGATGCATTTGCTGCTGGAATCTGCTTTAAAGCATGGGCACAGGCTTTGATGACAAAATCATTGACGGAAAGCTTATAAGCCTCGTTTGCTTTCTCATTGATTTGTTTCCGTGCCTTAAGCAAACTGTCAATATCGCAGTCTATGGTGAGGTAAAAATGAGGGACGGTTTGTTTTGAGTCAACAAGGCGTTTAGCAATCACTTTTCGTACGTTAGAAACAGGGAGAACATCGTAGTCGGGCTCATACCCTGAAAGCAAAACTGATGTTACAGAGGGCCTTAAAAGAGGTACTGGGTTTGACCCAGAGAGCACACGATCTACGTCTGCTTTCACCACGCGCCCATGAGGCCCCGATCCGGAAATTGACTGAACGTTCAATCCAGCGTTTTCACTCAAGCGGCGAGCCAAAGGTGTTGCAAACACTCGATCGCCGGATGAATTTCTTTGAGAGGGGATGACTTTAAGATCTGGCTTTGATTCCGGCGCTGAAGGAAGGGTTTCTGGCTTTTGAGCCTGTTTTGGGGCTCCGCCCATTTTTATATTTTCAAGAGTGGCGCTGTCTTCTCCTTCCTCAAGTAACAGAGCAATGACTTGGTTCACTTGGACCCCTTCTGTTCCTTCGGGAACAAGAATTTTGCCCAGACGCCCCTCATCAGGCGTATCCACTTCCATGGTGGCTTTGTCCGTTTCAATTTCAGCAATGACGTCGCCAGACTTCACGACATCTCCTTCTTTTTTATGCCATTTAACAAGGTTCCCTTCCGTCATGGTGGGAGAAAGAGCGGGCATTAAGATTTCAATGGGCATGGTTTGTATGTCTCTCTATAAGGATAAAAATCATTTAAAGCTCTCTGATTCGGGTATCGCCGTCATTGCGAGCCTTGCAAAAAGCAAGGCGAAGCAATCCAGAATAATAATTAAACTCCATTTAAAAGCAACAACATGGAATTTATACAAAAGGCCAAGTAAAATTTTTACTGGATTGCTTTGCCCTGCCCTCAGCAGGGCTCGCAATGACGAGGTTATTATTTTTTCAGTATCTTCCACACGCATACTCCTCACTGTAAATCTGCTTAAAAAGTGGTTAACGATAACACACTGCTTTTGCAGCATCCACAATAGCTTCAACTTGCGGCAATGCCAAGTGCTCTAAATTAGCGGCGTAAGGCATTGGAACATCTGCCCCTGTTACGCGCATGACGGGTGCATCTAGGTAGTCAAAAGCATGCTCCATTATAAGCGCTGTGATTTCCGATCCAATCCCTGCAAAAGGCCAGCTTTCTTCAATAGAAACAACTCGATTTGTTTTCTTAACAGACCGTACCAGGGTTTCCACGTCAAGGGGGCGGAGGGTCCTTAAGTCAATGACTTCTGCCTCTATGCCCTGTTCACTTAACTGTTCAGCAGCTTGAAGAGCTTTCCCAACCATAATAGAAAAAGCAGTAAGCGTGACGTCTTTTCCTTCCCGCCGGACAAGCGCTTTTCCAATGGGTAAGACATGCTCTGGGTCTAAAGAGACGTCATCAAAGTTAGAGCCATAAAGAAGTTCGTTTTCCAAAAAAATAACAGGATTGGGGTCTCGAATGGCGGCTTTTAAGAGAGCTTTGGCATCCCCTGCACTATAGGGGCTAATGACCTTCAAGCCTGGGCAATGAGCATACCAGCTCGCAAAACAATGAGAATGTTGGGCACCTACGCGGGACGCTGCCCCATTGGGGCCACGAAACACAATGGGACACCCCATTTGGCCACCGGACATATAAAGGGTTTTTGCGGCTGAATTTATGATTTGGTCAATGGCTTGCATCGAAAAGTTGAAGGTCATAAATTCAACAATGGGACGCAAACCACCAAAAGCAGCTCCTACACCAAGGCCGGCAAAACCATGCTCTGTAATGGGTGTATCCACCACTCGCTTAGCACCGAACATGTCCAATAAGCCTTGACTAACTTTATAGGCTCCATTGTATTCAGCAACTTCTTCGCCTATTAAAAAAACCGTTTTATCTCGGGTCATTTCTTCCGCCATCCCATCCCGGAGGGCTTCTCTGACAGTCATCGATACGGGGGATTGATGATTCATGGGGGTCTCCTTAAGGCTTGCGGTCATAGGATAGAGTTTCCTTCTTTGAGAACATCTGTATAAAGTTCCGAAGGGTCCGGTTCAGGGGAGGTTTTTGAAAATTCGACAGCTTCCGCCACAATTAATTTAATTTTATCTTCAATGGGTTTAATGTGAGTCTCAGGAATTTTTAGAGTTTTGATCATATAAGCTTTGAAATGAACAATGGGGTCACGATTTTCTTTTATCCCCTCTACTTCTTCCTTTGAACGATACTTTGCCGGATCAGTCATGGAGTGTCCTCTATAACGGTAAGTATCCATCTCAAGGATATAAGGGCCCTTACCTGAGCGGGTGTGGTCGACAGCCCGCTTAGCGGCTTCTTGAACCTTTAAGATTTCCATTCCATCCACTTTTTCCCCGGGAATGTCCCATCCTTTTCCACGACCAAAATAATTGGGACCAGCGGAAGAGCGGGCGACCGATGTACCCATCCCATATCCATTGTTCTCAATGACATATACAACGGGAAGTTTCCAAAGAGAGGCCATATTGTAAGATTCATAAACTTGGCCCTGGTTAGCCGCACCATCCCCGAGAGAGGTTATGCAAATCCCCCCATCCTCATTGTATTTATGGGCAAAAGCAAGACCTGTACCGATGGGCACTTGAGCACCCACAATCCCATGGCCCCCAAAAAAGTTTTTTTCGCGACTGAACATATGCATAGAGCCACCTTTGCCCTTTGAATAGCCCCCGCTACGCCCTGTTAATTCCGCCATAACGCCCCTAGGATCCATGCCACAAGCCAGCATATGGCCATGGTCCCGATAGGCCGTAATAAGACTATCTTGAGGCTTTAAAACGGACTGTATTCCTACAACAACTGCTTCTTGGCCAGTATAAAGGTGACAAAACCCCGCAATGAGACGCATGCTATACAATTGGGCCGAACGCTCTTCAAATTGACGGATGAGGAACATATCGCCATAAGCCTTTAAGGCATTCTCTGGAGAAATAGAACTTACCAAAATGGATCTCCTTTCGTTATTAAGGGGTTATGCTTAACCCCTAAGGGAACAATTGGCAACCCCGTTTCCTTTTCTGTCATATAAGACTAAGCAAGATATAAACAGAAAACCCTATTAGAATAACACCAGAGAAGTGATTAATCCAGAGAAGTTGTGCTTCGGAAAGTCTATGCCGCAACAAATAGATTGTTGTGATCAGGAAGATCCACCAAAAGCTTGCTCCTATAAAAACACCTGCAACAAGGAATGATGCTTGGGTGAAGGACTGATAAATTGGGGCAACCCCCATCGCCGTAAAGGCAGCTGCAAAGACAATCAATGTAATTGGATTAGATAGAGTAAGAACAAAAGCAGACGTAAAAGCATGGAGGGGAGAATCTATTCCTTCTATCTCTTCAGTTTTTTTGCGAGAGGGATGTTTAATGATGGCAAAACCAATCCACGCAATAAGAATGCCACCAAATAGTTTTAAATAAAATTCATGTTTTGTAATAAAATCCGTAATGCCGGCTAGGCTAAAGGCGGCAACCGTACCATAAAACATATCAGCACAAGCAGACCCCATCCCTGTCAAAGTCGCCAAAAGTTTATGATTCGAAAGGGTTCTGCGAATACATAAAATCCCAACAGCTCCTACAGGCGCTGCGATGGCGAACCCAATCAGGATGCCTTTGCAAAATAAGATTAGGATGGAGGAAAAATCCACAGGGCCACCTCATGAAAATTTGTGAGAAAGTCAAGGTTATTCAGCTCTCCCACAAGGGGAGAGGTAACCCCTTTCACTTGCAAAATCAACCCCTTCTTCAATAAAAAATCAAAAATTTTCATGAGGGAGCCCTGATGACACAGGGCCATAGCCTACAAATAAAAATACCCCGCCGCGTTGTCATTGCGAGGAGCGTTAGCGACGTCGCAATCCACAAAAATGGTTCCGTTTCAACGGCTTATGGATTGCTACGCTACGCTCTGAATGAACTTAAATTGTTAACCTATTGATATAACACAATAGTCGTCATTGCGAGGAGCCGCAGGCGACGTGGCAATCCATTCTTGTTGCGGAGTAACAATTACATGTGTAGATTTGGGAAAACTGCTTCGTAGTGTAAAATGGATCACGACGTCGCTCCGCTCCTCGTGATGACGGCTGGGGGTGGCTACCAGCTAAGTTCATTACTTACTTTTCCACCCTTAAGGTGGTGGGATGCTCGCGATGACGATTTGGAAAATAGGAAAATTATTTGTGGGCTAAAGCCCTGTGATGACACCTCTGGAAATAATTTTGCAATTTTCTCATAAGAAAAAATAAGTTACACTTTTCTGCGAAAAGGGGGATTAAACAATGAATAAACTATTTTTATTGGGAATCAGTCTGATACTTGGCGCACTATCTGGTGTATTAGCAACACCAAAGAAGGTTATCATCCTTCGACATGCAGAAAAAGTTCAAGGGGGAAATCAGCTTAATTTACAAGGATATGAGCGGTCTGCAGCTCTTCCCTATTATTTTTCAGGAACACCTTTATACAACGACCCTGCCCCCGCTCATATATTTGCTCCGGGTCTTGAAGAGCCAGACTCATCCGTACGGCCAATCCAAACCTGTACGCCTATCGCAAACCATTATAACTTGACTCTCAATATTGATTTAAAACACACAGAAACTGACAAACTCGCGCAGGAAATTCTTAAAAACCCAAAATACAATGACTCGACAGTTCTCATTTGTTGGAGCCATGGTCATATAAGACCCATTGTCTTAGCTTTGGGGGGAGAGGATCCTGGCGAGTGGAAAAGCAACATATTTGATCAAGTTTATCTGCTAACTTTTGATGGTTCGAACAAGCCAAAATTCCAAAAAATTCTCCAAAAGCTTATGTTTGGAGATAGGGCATCCTTCACAGATAACCCCCTTTCCCTTCCCGCACGAACAACCAAGCGAATTGATGAAAATTAGCCTTAGAACCTGAAATAAATTCAGGATGGCGATGTGGTAGCTGAATCGGGTTATGCAAGAGCTCTATTGAGTTTCCTGATGCTTGGAGAGCGTACTCCTCTCTTTCCTCACTAGTTTCAACTGAGCCATTGCTTCAGGATATTCTTTTGCTGCAGCGCATTGAAGCCATTTTTCTGCAGTTTCTAGTTTTTTCATATCCCTATACGCAAGAGCAAGATAATACTGTGACTCTGCATTACCCTTCTCTGCTGCTAAGTGGGTTAAACGTGATGCTTCCTCTGGATTTTCAGCAATACCCAGGCCCTTAGCAAATAAATCTGCAAGCTCATTCATGGCTTGGGAGGAACCTTTATGAACAGCTAACGAATAATAGTGGAAAGCATTCTCATAATTTTGAGTCGTCACTTGACCGTCCCTATAGGCCTTTCCAACAAGAAGGAGCGCTTGTCTTACCCCTTTATCAGCAGCTGACTTACAAAGGTTAAACCCTTTTTCTAAATCTTGAGGTACCCCACAGCCATTCATATACAAATTGCCAAGATTAAATTCTGCATCTGCACATCCATTCTTAGCGGCTAATGAAAATATGCGCGCGGCTTCTTTTTCATCCTTAGAGGTGCCGTCTCCTTTTAGATATCGAATGCCGAGCTCGTTCTGTGCCTCTGGATCCCCACCTTCGGCATCTTGTTTATCAATCATGAAATTTCTTACTCTATCTTCTAGACTTTCGCTATCTTCCCCCTCGTCTTCAGAATTGTTTTTTGGAGTACCTCCCTGAGATCGGTTTAAAAGCCATTGTGATGTTGTGGACTGACTCTTAATTCGACGATGCAGAGAAGACCCCACACCTCCTTTGTGCGCTGGGTCTAATGAGGTTATAGACCGACTCTTCTTTCTCTTAACGGCTTGATGCTGTTGAGCAGGCTCTTTATCTTCTTGTTCACTCGGTGGGGATGATGTTGGGGAAGGGTTAAGGCTTCCCATAGGGGAATTATGACGGCTAGAGGACCGAGAACGTTGGTGTAGCACTTTTAATTTTTGCATCGCCGCCAATATAGATCCTGGTCGTGGAACAGGGGTAGGAATAAACTCTCCTGATCCTTCCCTGCTTGTACTCAGATCTTTAACGTCTTGCCGTCTCGTTCGTACCTTAATATTCTTACTTTCTTTCACTCTGTATTTGTTCGTTGGAGGGGGTGGGGATTTAGTTTCATCAACATTTGAGGGATTCGATTGGAGTTTGATCGTTATGGAAGGTACGAGATCGGTTTCATCGATCGGTAGGGTATCCATTGCTTTTACGCCTGATGGCATTGCCAATAGGGTAAAAAGAGAAATTATTCTTATGCCATTAACCATTGCAGTACGTTCCACTTTTAGAATAGAATATACAAGCATTATTATCAATTAAAGTTTAATTATTTGTTAATTTGAGCCCCTGTCCCTTGGCTCGTGGCGCATAGGCGTCAACTTAAGGGATAATTTGTTGATAATGAACGCTAAAAGTAACAACATGATGCCGTCATTGCGAGGAGCGCAGCGACGTCGCAATCCATTCTTTTTCTTGATTTTTTATGGATCGCGACGCCCAGTTCCCCGCTTTCGCGGGGATGACAACTCAGAACAGAGTACAACCCACATTTTGAAGTTGAATAGGTATATTGTATTTTTTTTCTTGTCGTTTCTCGCCTTCGCGTTAACTATTACCCACAAGTTAGGATTAAATAAAATTAAATAAAAACTTCCCGAAATGAAATAATAAAATAAACTCCCTCAGGCAATAGGGGTTTCCCTTTTTCTTTCAAAAGAGCATTCGCATCCTTATATGTAAAACTGTGAAATGTTCCATCATTGTAGGGTATGGCATCTGCCGTACTTTGCAGATCTTCTAAATGGAAATTTTTTACAAACTGAGCAAAACTATTTTGCTTTCCTAAGGCATCATCACGATCTTCAAAGGTAAAAAAGCGAAGCTGCCATATTTTTCTTTGCTCTGAAGGTATGGCAAAAATCTTCCCTACCAAATGTTCAGAAACAAAACTTGAAGCTTGCCATTTTCCAAGACTTTTACCCACGGGCCTGGTAGCTAAAAATTCTGAAAGTTTGGCAGCAGAAACAGAAGAAAGACCTAAAACTACTAAGAGCAAGGCAAGGATTATATTTTTCATATGTTGTGTTCCACTTTTTCATTTTTTTGGCCCCAAAAGGGCACTACAGATAGCACCCACTCTTTAAACACTCGCCTGTGGATTTGGTGAATGCTTTGGAGCTTTTTTTGCGGTGGTTTTTTTTGGGCTTTTTGTTGATTTCTTTCCCCCTGAAGGTATGGAAGAAGAGGGGGGTACATCTGAAAAGGACGGTTTTGCTCGATCAAGTTTTCCGGTTTTTAACAAAACATTAATATCCTCGCCACTCAACGTTTCATATTCCAATAAGGTTGTCGCCAAAAGCTCCAAGTGGTTTTGATGTTTTGTAAGAATGTGCTTGGCTTTTTCATAGGATTCTTGGACAATACGTTTGATTTCTTCATCAATCACTTGGGCCGTTGATTCAGAAATATTTTTGTGCTGAGCAACAGAATGACCCAGGAAAACTTCTTGAGTGTTTTCTCCATATGTAATAGGACCTAATTTATCGCTCATTCCCCATTCTGTGACCATACGACGCGCTATTTGAGTCGCCATGCTAATATCAGAAGAAGCTCCTGTCGTTATCTTCTCATGCCCAAAAATCATCTCTTCTGCAATGCGCCCTCCCATGGCGACGGCAAGATCCGCATATAACCGTTCACGAGACATAGAGACTCGATCCCCTTCTGGTAGACGCATCACCATACCGAGAGCACGCCCCCGGGGAATAATTGTCGCCTTATGGATAGGGTCGGAAGCAGGACTATGAAAGGCAACAACAGCGTGCCCTGATTCATGATAAGCAGTTAAACGTTTTTCTTCTTCCGTCATTACCATGGACCGACGCTCACTCCCCATCATCACTTTGTCTTTAGCTTCTTCAAGCTCAGCCATTGAAACCGTACGACGATTACGACGAGCGGCAAGAAGAGCCCCTTCATTGATAAGGTTGGCAAGATCCGCACCTGAAAATCCAGGTGTACCCCGTGCAATGACCATAAGATCCACATTTTCAGCTAAAGGAACTTTCCGTGAATGAACCTGAAGAATTTTTTCTCGGCCAATAACATCTGGATTGGGCACAACCACTTGTCGATCAAAGCGGCCAGGCCTTAAGAGAGCAGGATCAAGAACATCAGGGCGGTTTGTCGCTGCAATAAGGATAACACCATCATTTGCCTCAAAACCATCCATCTCTACAAGGAGCTGGTTAAGCGTTTGCTCTCGCTCGTCATTACCCCCTCCTAGGCCAGCACCTCTGTGTCGTCCTACAGCATCAATTTCATCTATAAAGATAATGCAAGGAGCATTTTTCTTTCCTTGCTCAAATAAATCGCGCACACGGCTTGCACCTACGCCGACAAACATTTCAACGAAGTCAGATCCAGAGATAGTAAAAAAGGGAACGCTAGCTTCCCCAGCTATGGCGCGCGCTAGTAAGGTTTTGCCAGTTCCTGGGGGCCCTACGAGCAAAAGGCCGCGTGGTATTTTTCCTCCCAAACGTTGAAATTTTTGCGGGTCTCGGAGAAACTCGACCACTTCTTCCAGCTCTTGCTTGGCTTCATCTACGCCAGCTACATCCTTAAAGGTCACTTGAGTGGCTTTATCATCTAAAAGACGGGCTTTAGATTTCCCAAATCCCATGGCCTTATTGCCACCGGATTGCATTTGACGCATGAAAAAAATCCAAACACCAATCAACAAAAGCATGGGGAGCCACCCGAGGAGAATATGGAGAAAAGAAGGCATTTCATCTTCTATATTTTCTACATCAACAAAAACACCATAATCAGCAAGCCGATCAGCAAGCGTTGTGTTGTGTGGCGGAATAGAGGATGTAAAAGCACTCCCATCGTTCAGCTCTCCACTCACCACATTTCCTCGAATATGGGCTTTTTTGACGTGGCCTTCTTTCGCGTCATGGAGAAGGGTTGAATACGCAATTGTTGTATGTTGCTTATGGGCAGGAGGAGCTTGGAATAAATTAAAAATAGCGACTAAAAAGAGTCCTATAATAATCCAAAGGGCTAAATTACGATTCATTGGGTGCAGCTCTCATGTTACCTATGCCTATGAGGTTATATGGTGAATCTTAACGAATCGTGAAAGAGGGTCTTTAAATAAATAAATTTTCTTAAATCCTTTCCACATTTTAAAATATCATAACATAAGTGAGGAATTGCAACAACCTTTCCTTTTTCCCAAAGAGCCGGCAACGTAGGCCAAGCACGCGGAAGAACCGAAGTCGTAAGTTCTTTTTTTAGCCCAGGAACTGATCCTAAGGCTCCGATAACACTCTCCTTGGAGACATAGTGTGAAAGTCTGGGGTCAATCCAAAATCGTTGATCCCAAAGGGTTTTTTCGTGTAGCTGCGAGACAACAAACGCATCTTTGATGGCACGTTTTTCGCGACTAAGGAAGATCTCTTCCCGAGAGGAAGTCCAATAAATTCCACCTGCTGTAAAGGGAGACTCTTTCTTAATTTTATCCAATATACCTATCACTTGGGTTGAGCGAGGAGCATAATCTGTGTTTGAGAACCATTGGACCAAAAAAGCAAGCACTCGCTTGGAAATAGCGGGATGTAATTCATTAAAAGATTTCTTGTCTACAGTAAGATAGCCGTTATTATGAACTTGGACAGTCGTTTCAATGGCTTTTTTGAGAGATTCCTGAATAAAATCTGCATCTAGCTGCAGCTTTTTCATAACTTGAAGAAGACGCGGTGGAGAAAGCCCCTCCTCGTGAAAAAAGTGACGTAATCGTCCTCTAAAAAAATGAGGAGTCTGATTACTCGGATCTTCAATCCACTCTTGATTTTTTCCCACTAACGTCTCTTTTATCCGCTCTTTGGGGATGTCCAGCAAAGGGCGCAGAAAAACAACCCCATCTCTCACAACCTGTGCTTTCATTCCCGCAAGCCCATCAAGTCCACTCCCTGAAGACAATCGTAGCCAAAATGTTTCTTCTTGATCTTGTTGATGGTGACCGAGAAGAAGGGTTGAAATCTGGTACTGTTTACACCACTCTGTGAGAAGAGCGTAACGCGCCTTACGGGCTTTTTCCTGAAGCCGGGACAGTGGTTTATCACCAACCCATTCCAAGATGACATGTTGAATACCCCTCTCTTGTGCCCACTGCCCTACGCGAGAAGCCTCCTCTTTTGATTCAGGTCGCACGCCATGATCAACGGTCAACCCTATAACATAACTTCCCCTTTTTTGAGCAAATTCATGGGCAAGAAGCAAGAGCGCTAGACTATCCATTCCTCCTGAAACAGCCACCGCAAGGGGAAATGTAACGCCCTCAAGGCACGCTTCAAATTCTGAGAGGGTGATTTTCATAAGGGTTAATGGCTCATCTTTTGTTCAGAAGCTATAAAATTTAATTGAGCCATCATAACCCTGACCGTCATCGCGAGCCCATCCCCGCGAAAGCGGGGAACTGGGCGTGGCGATCCATAAAACGGTAGAAAAGATGGATTGCCACGTCGCTGACGCTCCTCGCAATGACGACTGTGTTGTTGATTTAATGTTCATTATCAACGCTATATCCCCTAACTTAATGGCAGCCGCCCAAAGGGCGGGTGAGGGGTACATGTTCACTCCATCTCCCCTAAATCCGCCAAACGAGAAACCTCGTCTTCAGAAATCAGCGCTTGGATCATTTCATTAAGGGCGCTCCCATCCAAAATACGATCGAGCTTATAAAGGGTAAGATTAATGCGGTGATCTGTGACGCGCCCTTGCGGAAAGTTATAGGTACGGATCCGTTCCGATCGATCGCCGCTCCCAATTTGGCTTTTGCGACTTGCAGCCCTCACGGCTGCTTTTTCAGCGCGTTGGTGTTCATAAAGACGTGCACGCAAAATTTTCAAGGCTTTTGCTTTGTTTTTATGCTGAGATTTTTCATCTTGTTGCTGAACAACAACCCCTGAAGGAATATGGGTAATGCGTACCGCACTATCGGTTGTATTGACCGATTGGCCTCCCGGGCCACTCGAGCGAAAAACATCAATGCGCAGATCTTTTTCTTCAATTTGAATATCGACTTCTTCCGCTTCTGGCAAAACAGCAACCGTTGCGGCGGATGTATGAATGCGTCCACTCGTTTCTGTTTCAGGCACACGCTGGACACGATGCACGCCTGATTCAAATTTGAGTTTCGCAAAGACACCCTTACCAGAAATGGATGCAGAGGCTTCCTTAATACCTCCCAGACCCGTATCACTTTCATGCATCAGTTCAAAGCGCCATCCCTGAAGTTCTGCGTACCTTTGATACATACGCAAAAGGTCCGCTCCAAAAAGGGCGGCCTCTTCCCCACCTGTGCCGGCACGAACTTCTAAAATAGCATTCCGATCATCATCCACATCTTTTGGCAGCAGGAGGAGTTGAATCTCACGGGATAAATGGGGCAAGCGATCATAGATACGCTGTAAGTCTTCTTGTCCCATGTCTTGCAGCTCCTTATCCAGCAAAGGATCTGCCAAAAACTCTTGGAGACCTACCGTTTCTCTCAGCAATTGCTGCCGTTCTATAATTTTTTCAGCAATAGGGGTAAGATCTGAATATTCTTTCGAAAGCCTTGCAAACTCTGCTGGCTCCCCTATGGAGGACGAGAGTTTTTCTCTGAGATCTTCAAAGTGGGTGAGGACTTGGTTTAATTTTTGCTCAAGGCTCATGATCCACCCCTCACCCGCAGCGTTGCTGCGACCTCTCTCACAAGGGGAGAGGTACTTCTTACTGTATCAAACGCAGGATAACCTCTCCCCTTGTGGGAGAGGTCGCCCGTAGGGCGGGTGAGGGGTATAAAATTCAATAACATTCTTTTAAATTCATTAAGAAAGTTGAAAACCATATGCTTCATAAAGCGCCTCTACCTTGAAGAGTTGTTTCGAGTTGGTCTTGCCCCATCTGAGTTTGTTCACCCGTATCCAGATTTTTCAGCGTTACTCTACCAGAAGAAACTTCTTCTTCCCCCAGAATCAAAGCGTAAGATGCATTTATTTTATTGGCCTTTTTTAAGCGCTTCCCCACCGTTCCCCCGTAAGTCATTTCCACAATAAACCCCTGCTTTCGCAAACGTTGTGCAAGTTCAAGCCCCTTCATGTCAAAGGCTTCGTCCATGGGAACAATCGCAAGGGGACGATTTAAGGGTGGAAGCCTCTCTTCAGCTAACATCATCGCTAGACGATCGATTCCTCCAGCCCACCCCACTCCAGGGATAGAAGGCCCCCCCATGGTGCTGACGAGGCCATCATAACGCCCGCCTGCGAGGACTGTTCCTTGAGAGCCCAACTCTGTGGTCGTCACTTCAAAAGCGATATGGCAATAATAATCCAACCCTCGCACAAGATGAGGATTGATTTTAAAGGGAATTTGTAAAATGCTAAGACCTTCCTGTATTTTGATAAACATCTCTTGAGAAAAAGCGTTAAGACTATCTGTAAGGAGGGGCGCACCTTTTAAAACCTTTTTGTCGTCTTCATCTTTTGTATCTAAGATTCTTAACGGATTTCGATCAAGACGAAGCTGGCTATCAGGAGAAAGAGAAGCATGATGATCCTTTAAGTACGCAACTAAATGATCACGATAGCGTTTACGGCTTTCCTCATCGCCCAGCGTATTAATTTCTAAAGTGATGCGATGGTTTAACCCAAGGATTTTCAAAACATCATAAGCTAAAGCGATGACTTCCACATCCCCCACAGGATCAGAAACGCCAAAAAGCTCAACGCCGATTTGATGCAGCTGTCGTAAACGACCTTTTTGAGGTCGCTCATAGCGAAACATAGGACCCGCATAAAAATACTTTAAGGGGGTGGATTGGGTAAGCCCATTAGATATAATGGCTCGAGCCACGCCAGCGGTTCCTTCAGGACGCAAAACGATAGATTCACCACCCCGGTCCGCAATTTCATACATTTCTTTCGTAACAATATCAGAAACGTCCCCAAGCGTACGCTTAAAGACCTCTTTAAATTCCATGATGGGCGTTGCCACTTCAGAAAACCCATAAGCTTCGGAAATTTTTCTTGCATGATCGATAACGACAGCATGCTTTCTGTAATCGAGAGGCAACAGATCATGCATTCCTCGTACAGGCTGTAATGTTGTCATTATATTACCATTCTCAATTTTTATTACTCCTCGTATAGGATGCAAAACCTATACTCATCTGACATGAAGATACCTTATTTTGTTTTCCGTTGGTGTCCCGCGGTAGGCGGGAATGACAACCACCGGTGTTGAATAAGGTATCTTCAAATCCAACGGGTATATCAGTATTGAACCTGACTCACCCAACCAGGGGATAGCTGAGGAGAGACTTCAAACAAATCCTCATTTTATCTCTACAAACTCTACTGAGTCTCTGCCCCTTATTCAAGCCATTTTTCAGGATCAAGAGGGATGTCTCGTCTAACTTCTCCTGAGTTTCCAGAAACAGGAAAAATTTTCTCCCCTGCAGAAAGATGGGTTCCTTTTAAATTGCCTGTTTTTAATATAAGATTTTCACCGCTGGTAAATTGAAACGATTCCCCAGGGCGAAAAATCCGACTGACAATAACTTTTCCTTCTAAGTCTTTGACTTCAATCCAAGCGTCCTCTGTCGTGTGTAAATTCACTGGGGGAGGTGCGGATTCAAGAGCTGAGAGCGCCTTTTTAGTGGGGATCGTTTCTTTCTTTAGGGGAGAGTCAATCAAAGCCGCTTGCGGTGGCGGTGAGGGCAACACGGGATTCTCTGATTTTACTTGCATATTGCCTGTAGCTTTGCCAATCTCTAAAGGAAGGTAAGGAGCAACAGTAAGATTGTCTACCCACTTCCATCCTACAACAATGGCAACAAGTATAAAAAAAGATACTGCAAGAATACGATAGCTTGGTATCCCTCGTCCTGGAAGGGGCGCTGGAAAAACAAGCTGCGAAGCATTAGGAGGATGAATAGCCTGAGCTTTAAACATTTCCACTATTTCTGTTGCATTTAATTCCAAGTGTTGCGCATATTGTTTTACAAAGCCTAACGTGTACACATCACAAACAAGATGTTCTGCATCTTCTTCCAGATCAGACAACAGACGCTTAGTAATAAATAAGCTTTTAGAAACTTGTTCGAGAGAAAACCCTTGCTCTAGGCGAGACGTTTTTAGGATTTTCCCTACAGAAAATGGTGTGTTTTCTTGTAATATGGTATTTGTCATATAAGTAAATTACCTTGCCTCCCCGCCTCACCTAAATGAAGTTTAAGTAGCATAACAGCACAGAAGAAAAAAACAATAGCATTGATGTCGTAATCTGGTTTACCTTTTTTAGCACTTTCGTTATGGTTAGTACGTTACGCGCCCTTAGCTCAGCTGGATAGAGCGTCGGCCTTCTAAGCCGCAGGTCGCAGGTTCGAATCCTGCAGGGCGCGCCAAGTTGAATATCTAAAAAAATAAGGATAAGATCGAATGGATTTTGAACTTTCTCCTCTTCCTTTTAAGGAAGATGCCCTAGAACCCCATATTTCAGCAAGAACTCTTAGTTTTCATTATGGAAAGCACCACCAAGCTTATATGAATAACCTTAAAAACTTGGTGCAAGGAACTGAGCTTGCAACCAAATCCTTAGAAGATATTATTCAAGCAAGTGCCAATAACGCGGAAAAAATAGGCATTTTTAATAACGCTGCACAGGTATGGAATCATACTTTTTATTGGAACTCTTTAAGTCCCAAAGGAGGGGGAGAACCAAAATCAAGCCTGGGGCTTAAGATCACCCAGGACTTTGGGAGTTTTGAAAAATTTGCCGAGCAGTTCAAGCAAGCGGGTGTTGGCCAATTTGGCAGTGGTTGGGCATGGCTTGTCCTCGAACAAAATGGCTCATTAAAGGTAACCAAAACACCGAATGCGGATTTGCCGCTTATCCATGGGCAAAAAGCCCTTCTGACATGCGATGTGTGGGAGCATGCCTACTATCTGGATTATCAAAATCGTCGTCCAGATTATATAGATATTTTCC
>Ga0207096_1011_pt1 | contig 33861 bp, 30 predicted proteins | sample Alteio_BWMinHeat_86_FD_153547 | JGI IMG/M metagenome (GOLD analysis project Ga0207096, IMG submission 153547) | Enriched cells from forest soil in Barre Woods Harvard Forest LTER site, Petersham, Massachusetts, United States -... | ecosystem: Environmental > Terrestrial > Soil > Temperate forest >...
AAATAGGATGCCTTGTCGTTTTGTTGCCGTCGCCACTCAGACCACACCTGAATTCCACCCGCTTTTCGCTGACAAATAAAAGCATAAAAATCTTGCACAAACTTTTTTCGTCGCTCGAGCGCCCTTGATGGATAAGTGCTGTTTTTTCGCCATACAGCCGTATCTGACAAATTAATAGACCCCAAGAGGTATTGGCGCCTTACAATGTCCTCTAAAGCAACCTGGGGAGCATTGTGCATAATATCAAACATCACAAGCGCAAGGGAAGTTCGCCCTTTGCCATGCCGACAGTGAAAATGAAACCATGCGTGAGGTGGTGCATTATCAAAATATGAGACAAATTCATCTACGGCCGCATCAGGTGTACGCAGTTTGCTATCGATTTTAATATTTGTGTATTCAAATCCATATTTTTTTGCCAATTCACGTTCTTGAACAATTAGTTCCGGCTTTAGGTAGGGCGTTCCTGTATAAAAAATGCGCCTTATAAAATATCGAGAGTCAGGGTTGTCACGATGATAACCAAAAAAAGTTATAGGAATATCTTTAATATAACCGTGATGCTCCTTCATCCCATCAACAATAACGATAGGTTTATTAACAAAAGCAAGTTTCTTTTTGAGAGTTGGAAAATCAACAATAGGGCCACCAGACGCTGAAAGTTCTCGTAATCCTGTTAAATTTACAGATTCAGCGGATGGTATTGTATCTTGCATGGTACGAAACTTGGAATCCGTATAATCGTCAGTAGAAAGCAAATAAACAACGACGAGTGTAAGTATTATGAAAAAAATTATAATACCAAGAAAAATGTTTCTTTTGTTAAATAAACCTCTTTCGAAACTGGGCATTTATTTAACCTTCTCTTGACGTTTCCACTCAGACCATCGTTGGAATCCTCCCACTTGTCGCTGACAAATAAAAGCATAGAATTGTTCAATAAATTTTTTTCGCTCTTCAAGAACTTTTGTTGTATACGTTGCACGCGTCCAAGGCGTTGTATCAAATAAATCAACAGATCCTAACAAATATTGACGCTTAACGATGTCTTTTAGGGCAACTTTTGGTGCATTCTTTATAATGTCCGCCATAACAAGCATCATGGACGTTCTGCCTTTCCCGTGAACACAATGAAAATAGAGGTGTACATTGTTAGGTAGGGTATCAAAAAATGAGACAAATTCATCAATATCTTCATCTTTAGACAAAGACTTACTCTTTATATGAAACAGCCTATATCCAAATCCGTATAAGCTAGCAGCCTCTGCCCCAGTGAGCATAAGCTCAAGGTGGGCTTTCACTGTGCCTGTGTACAATAATCGCCATATGTACGATTTCCAAGACGGTGATGTATTCGTATAGTCTAAATAACTAGCTGGGATACCATGAACATAACCATATTTTCCGTGAACTCCATCAACAATGATTTTTGGCTCCTCAATATAATCCAAACGCTTTTTAAGGTCGGGTAAGGATGTGATAGGACCACCCATAAACTGTAGCTCGCGCAAGCCCGTTAGATCAACAGATTCTGTAGAGACAATGGGGTCTTGCATTGTACGAAAATTACCATATTTTCGGTAACTATCTTGTAATTCAAGACCGAAAATAACAAGAAAAATACTTATTATCACCATAAGGATGTATTTAAATTGTAGAAATTTTTTCATCATTGTGTTTAACAAACCAAGGTCCTTTTTTTACACGTCTTGCTTTTGACGTTTCCACTCAGACCATAGCTGGATTCCTCCTGCTTTCCGCTGGCATACAAACTCATAAAAATCCTCAATAAATTTTTTGCGCTTATCAAGTTGCTCTTGTGTATAGCTTCCATTTTTCCAAAGAACGGCATCAAGCAAATTTTGAGATCCCAAACAATGTTGACGTTTTATGATATCTTCTAAGGTAACTCTGGGTGCATTTTTCAAAATATCTAGCATCACGAGCATGGTGGTTGTCCGCCCCTTCCCCTGTGCACAATGAAAATGAACCCAAACATTTTCCGATAAAGAATCAATAAATGCGACAAATTTATCTACGGTTTCATTATCCGTAACAAATTTACTGCCTATGAGAAAACTTTTATACTCAAATCCATATTTTTTGGCTTCTTCTGCTTCAGAGAGAACGAGTTCCGGTCGAATTGCTGTAGATCCAGTTAACAAGAGCCGTCGTAAGGCATGCCAATAAGTTGAGTTAGCCGGACGAGCGTAACCCAAGAAATTTGTTGGAATACCTCTAACATATCCATGAAAATACCCGACCGCATCTACAACAATCTTCGTCTTATGAATGTGGCTAAGCCTTCTTTGAACATCAAAAAAACGAGGGGTATTTCCCCCAGAAGCTTGCAATTCTCTTAAGCCGGTTAAATCAATCTCTTCGATAGAAGAAATTTTATCCTGCATGGTGCGAAAGTTACGCCCTCCATAAAAAGCATCAAAAAACAAAAATATGAGAATTGTCAGCACAAAAACAAAGCCAGTCCAAGCAATTAATGTTTTGCTTTTTAAGCATTTTTTTAAATCTACAACTGTAAAAATGGACTTTTTCTGGACTAATTCTTTCATGACATATCCTTTTCCGATTGAATAAATCAAATATACTCATCGGACATAAAGACCCTATTTTTGTTTTCCGTTGGTGTCCCCGCGCAGGCGGAGATCCATATCAACTATCTGGAATCAATCAACTTTTTTATGTATTCCCGCTTTCGCGGGAATGACAACCGCTGATATTGAATACGGTATCTTCAAATCCAATGGGTATCTCATTTATATTTCAATCTAGAAATGAAATTAACATTGATGAGTAGGAAAGTTGTAAAAGACTTCTCTAGCATAGGCAAGAATAATTTATGGGAATGGCGACTCGAGGGCGTAAGGTTTGCTCTCTTATCCAAAACTCTGTCTACTTATCACCGAGGTTATTAAGCAAATAGGCAGTAAGAGCATTCAACCGTAGGCGTCCTTCAAAAGTAGGAATAAGGTGGGTATCCACCCTTTCTAACAGGCCTTCCTTTTCGAGACGATCAAGATGTTGATGAGGATAAGCCTGGTGTAGCTCTAAGCCCGTTTCTTCTAAAATGCGCTTGACTTCTAAACCTTTTGTTAGCCGTAGGCCCATCAGGGTGAGCTCATGGAGCCTTTCCAGGGGGGAAAGAAGCTGAGACGTCTGAAGACCATGGCCTTGTGTTTCCACAGCCTCAAGCCAGGTTTCTGGCGCTTTGTAACGAAGGGTGGCCCATTTTTTTTCTTTAGAGCTTATTCGACCATGAGCACCAGGACCAATGCCAATATAATTCTCAAAATTCCAGTAAAGAAGGTTATGGCGGCATTCTTGAGAGGGCTGAGCATAGTTAGAAACTTCGTAAGCATCCAGGCCAGCATCCTGCATCAACTCTTCTGTCATCTCATAAAGAAGGGCTGCGAGATCATCCTCAAGGGCCATTTTTTCGCCCCTTAAGGCGCGAGTTGCAAAAACGGTTTGCGGTTCAATTGTGAGTTGATAGAGAGAAAGATGCCCTTTAGCAAAGGTTAAAGCATCTAAAAGCTCTGTTTTCCATGAAGCTGGGGTTTGATGAGGTCGGGCATAAATCAAATCAAAGGAAAAACGAGAAAAGTAGGTTGTTGCAACTTCCAATGCTTTAAGAGCGTCCCTAGCAGAATGACGTCTTCCCAGGAAAACAAGAGCCTCGTCATTGAGGGATTGAATACCCAGAGAAAGGCGATTTATCCCTGCATCAAAAAACCCTTTGAAACGACCTGCTTCTACCGTGCTGGGATTTGCCTCAAGCGTGACCTCCATATCTTCTGTGGTATGGAAAAAGGATTTTGTTTTCTCAAGAAGAATGGCAACCGTCTCTGGTTCCATAAGGGAGGGAGTTCCTCCCCCGAAAAACACAGAAACAAGGTGTCTATTTTTCTGATTTTGAGCCGCATGTTCCAATTCCTTTAAGAGGGCGTCTCCCCACCTTTTGTGATCGATTTTCTCTCTGACATGGCTGTTAAAGTCACAATAAGGACATTTGGATAAACAAAAAGGCCAATGTATATAAAGGCCAAGGGGGTTCATAAACCGTTTCACCTTTCATGCGCGAGCAAATGGAGCCGCCGATTTATAACAGTCATCATGGCAAAATCAACGGTGGATGCATTCATTATGTCAATAAGCATAGATTCAACCTCGGCACCATTCAACACATCCTCTATAATGGTTCCATCATCCTTAAATAAAAGATTTAAGTTTTTACTACTTGTCAAAATCTTTTTAGTCATTGTTTTTTGATTTATATAGAAATCTTCTATTAATGTACTGGCTGCTCCTTGGCTCCAGAGAGTTTCTCCTGAAAGGTCAAGAGCGGTTTTACGCAACCAATCAAATCCTAATTGTTGACCTAAAGCAAAGTAAACCCTAGCGACAAGCTTAATCTCGATCTGCAACTCTGTACTCAGAAGAATCATATCAGGTGCAGAAACAAAGAAATTTAGGGTTAGAATTTTTTTAGCAAGAGATTCAGAAAGACCAAGGTATTTATAGTCCTCAAGCTTTTCTTCATACATTTTATATTGTTTTAGGGGAAATAAAGAAGGTAAATTTTCTTGTAAAATCAAAAATCCTGGTTTAAAGAATTGAATAATTTCTTCTGTTCCTTTATTGTTTGTATTAAATCTTACGAACCAATCGGTCATTCGTTTAACATCTTCGTATATGGTAAGCATTAATTCCGTTTGAAACGTTGAGAGGAGTGTTTTCAGGATTTCAAGACTATGCCACAGAGGGGTGAAATGTAAAAGCTCTCGAGAAATAACGTAGGCTCTGGCAATATCCACAGCCTTCACCCCCAATTGTCGTTTCATTTCATGAACGAATGTAATGCCCATCCTGTTAATCAGAATGTTAACAAAAAGGGTCGTTGTAATCTCTCGCCTTAAAGGATGGGTTAAGATTTCACTTTCGTAAGGTTGGTGAAGAGATTCTGGGAAATAACTTAAAAGCCGCGGCTGCAAAATTTTGGAATCGGGAAGCTCGGAGTGAATAATTTGGGAACTTAATGAGATTTTAGCGTAAGCCAGCAGCACAGCCAACTCAGGTCTGGTGAAACCCTGCTTTTCAACCATTCGGCGGGCTATTTCCTTTTCATCGGGGAGACCTTCCAATGTGCGATTTAGCAACCCCTCGCTCTCTAAATCACGAATAAGACGGGCTTGCTCATCTAATAGGCTATATCCCTGGCTGCAAGAAAGACTAATTGCTTGATTTTGCCAAAAATTATCTTTTAAAACTAATCGCGCCACGTCATTTGTCATATCCTTAAGAAGTTGATTGCGCTCCTCAAGTGTTAACTTACCTTCCTTTAGTGCTTGGCCAAAAAGAATTTTTAGGTTGACCTCATGGTCAGAACAATCAACACCGGCTGAGTTATCAATGGCATCTGTATTAATGCGTCCTCCATTTTTTGCATATTCTATGCGACCTTGTTGCGTGACTCCCAAATTAGCCCCCTCTGCAACCACACTAGCGCGCACATCAATGCCATTAATCCGGAGAGCATCATTAATACGGTCTCCAACATCAATATTTGACTCACTGCTTGACTTAATGAAAGTTCCAATCCCCCCAAGCCATATGAGATCAACGGGAGCCTTTAAAATATAGCGGATCAGATCGGTGGGTGTGAGGGTTTCCTCTTGTATTCCAAAAAGCGTTTTGATTTCGGGGGTCATTTTTATAGCCTTGACCTTACGATCAAATACGCCACCGCCTTGCGAAATTAAGGTTGAATCATAGTCTGTCCACGAAGAAGCCGTCAGATTAAAAAGACGCTTTCTCTCTATATAGCTTGCTTTAGGATCAGGCGAAGGATCAATAAAGATATGCATATGATTGAAAGCTGCTAAAAGTTTTACATGCTGCGAGAGCAACATACCATTTCCAAAAACATCACCAGACATATCCCCAATACCTACAATCGTGATTTGTTCCTGATTGGCATCAATCCCCATTTCACGGAAGTGGCGCTTTACAGATTCCCAGACCCCTTTTGCTGTAATGCCCATTTTTTTGTGGTCATACCCTGATGAACCACCTGAAGCAAAAGCATCATCAAGCCAAAAATCATATTCTTTAGCTATTTGATTAGCAAAATCAGAGAACGTAGCCGTCCCCTTATCTGCGGCCACAACTAAATAAGAATCATCTTCATCCCAGCGGATCACATTTTGAGGGGGTACAATCTCCGAGCCTTTTATATTATCCGTCAGATCCAAAAGGCCCCGCATCATTGTTTCATAGCAAGAAACAACTTCATTCATAAGGGAAAACGTAGGATCATCCTTTGAAGGGGGACGCTTAATAATAAATCCACCTTTTGAACCAACCGGTACAATAACCGCATTTTTTACCATTTGAGCCTTCATCAACCCAAGGATTTCGGTGCGAAAATCTTCCCTTCTGTCAGACCATCGAATTCCTCCTCGAGCCACTTTGCCACCTCGCAAGTGAATCGCCTCCACGCGTGGTGAGTAAATAAATATTTCATATTTTGGTCTCGGGAGGGGCATTTCTTCGATAGCTTTACAGTCAATTTTAATCGAGATGTAGGGTTTTTGTTTACCATCTTTTAGCTGATAGTAATTTGTTCGTAGAGTTGAGTTGATGGCATTCACAAATTTATTAAGAATACGATCTTCATCCAAAATAATGACTTTCTCCAAAAGAACTTTTATTTTATTTAAAATTTCTTCCTGAGCTCTCTCTCGATCTTCTTTACTATTGGGATCAAATTTGCAGGTAAAAAGTTGGATTAGAAGCTGGCAAATATGAGGATATTTGGCAAGCGTTTCTTCCATGTATGTTTGGCTGAACGTAACTTGCAGTTGGCGAAGGTATTTTGCATAGGTTCGAATAAGCTGGCATTCCTGCCATTTGAAATTTGCTCTAACGATAAGTCGGTTGAGACCATCGTTTTCTACTTCTTCATGCCAAATAAGATTAAGGGCTTCTAAAAAATACTCGCGAAAATGATCGAGCTCAACATCCTCTCCTTCTTCTGTTCGCATCTCAAAATCATGCATCCACACTTGCTGATTATTTGAAAGAGTAATAACGAAAGGAATTTCACTCAAAACCTTAAAATTCATATTTTCCAAAACGGGCAAAACGTGGGATAAGGAAATAGGTCCCGCCTGAGCATAAAGCTTCAGCCTGATATAACTTTTGTCCTTTTCCGCCTTATAACTTAGGGAAGCGCGAAAATCAGACTGGGCGAGTGCTTTTTCGATTTCCTTAATATCCGCAATAGCTTCATCTGGACTGAAACGTTCTTGATACCCTTTACTAAATCCCTTTCCGTACCGCTCAAAGATGTGTTGCCTTTTTTCTCCTCCAAAAATAGAGAAAAGGGCAAGATAGAGATGATCGCGCCAGGTTAAGGAGGCCTCTAAAAGCTCATCTTCGATAGCTTTTAGATTATAAGGCGGAGCCCCGTTATGAAGAAATTTTAGGGTAAAATAAATACGTGCAAAAGCCATTTCTCCAAATTGCGTTTGCCAGTTGGTTATCGTGCCTTGTAAGGCTTTTTCGAGAATTTCTTTTATTTTATTCCTGAGCACACTATCATATCGTTCCCGTGGGACATATACTAAACACGAAGAAAATCTCTCGAATCTATCGTCACGAATAAAGAGAGTGAGCCGTTGACGGTTTTGCAGTTGGAGAACGTCCATGCATGTTTTAAAGAGCCAATCTTCAGACGCTTGAAAAAGTTCATCCCTAGGGAATGATTCTAAAATATGAATTAAGGATTTTCCATCATGCCACTCTTCAGCAAAACCAGATCTTTTCAAAATATTTGAAACTTTTCGCCGCAACAGAGGAATGTCCCAAACGCTTTTATTGTAGGCTACGGATGTAAAAAGACCCACAAACTGATACAGACCTGTAAGCTTACCATTTCTATCTGAGCGCTTAATAATGATAGAGTCCATGGGATCTCGCCGATGAACGAGAGCAACTTCACTTGTTTTCGTAATAAGGAGGGGATCAGGCTCAATAACCTGCCGACGGTTCGCGGGTGAAAGCTCCACGCCCTTAAAGATATGAGTGATTTCTTGCCTTAAAGGATCTCTTAATATACCCAGACCTTCGCTTGGAAGAAGGGAACGCTTGATTGTTGTCTGATCAGAAACAAGGGAGTACTCACAAAATCCAAGGAAAGTAAAATGATTATCCTCAATCCACTCCAGAAAGGCCACAATTTCTTGTCGTTCTTCCGTAGGGACTACAGGAGACGTTTTTTTCAAATCTTCTATGATTATTTGAAGCTGTTTTCGCATCTTCCTCCAATCTTCAACAGCGGCTTTTGTATCCTGAAGAGCACGAAGCACCTCTTCTTCTAATACTTTGAGCTGCTCAGATGAGAAAGATCCTAAGATTTCACAATGAATAAGAGACTCATAATGTCCATTGTGTTCGGCCTGAGTATGGGGGAAAACCGCCCTTAAAGTATGGGTTTTACCCCTTTCTATTTTCATTACAGGATGAATCACTAAATGAGTAGAATACCCCAAGCTATTAATGGCCCCTGTGACCGAATCCACAAGAAAAGGCATATTGTCGTTAACAATTTCTACAATCGTTTGAGAAAGGGGATGACCCTTCATCTTTTGTTTTTTGCTGTAAATTCGAATTTTAATTTGTCCTGGGGCCCGATTATGACAAAATTCCCACATCGAAAAGACAGAAGAGATGAGAGACTCCAGGGGAGGTTCTATTAAATCTTCTGGGGCTACGTTTGCATAATAGGTTTTCGTAAAGATCTCGGCCGATTTTTTAAGTGCAGGCAATACGTTTTGAACTATATTTTCTGTAATCTCATCCAGAATTTTTTGCTTATCTATTTCTTGATTGGATTCATTCTTAATCATGGGTGTGTCTCTACTCCGCTTTCTTTTTGCAGTATGCCAAAAAAACATAAGAAACACCAAGTTTTTTAGATGGTTTTTTCCTATTTTATGAAAATAGTTTGAGAGTTTTTCCATACTGGAGCGGGCGAAGGGATTTGAACCCTCGACCCCAACCTTGGCAAGGTTGTGCTCTACCCCTGAGCTACGCCCGCATCGTTAAAAAATTAACTAGGGTCATCATAACCAGGATCAACACCTTTTCAAGAGAAAAAATAAATTGGGAACACTAATTTTACCAGGATAACTGAATATCCTTTACTGCCTCACCAACTCATAGAGCGCAAGAGCTGTAGCAATCGACACATTTAGGGTTGGAAAGTCGGGATCGGTCGGAAGTTTCGTCATGAAGTCACATTTTTCTTGAGTTAAACGACGCAACCCCTCTCCCTCTGCGCCCATCACAAGAGCAAGTTTTGGAGGCAAATCAGTTTTTGAAAGTGTTTTGGGAGCTCGCTCATCCAGGCCTACAATCCAAAATCCCTCCGTCTTAAGGTCATCCAGGGCGCGAGCTAGGTTTGTTACCTTCCATAGGGGCAAAAGCTCAAGAGCGCCTGAGGCTGCTTTGGCCAAAACTCCACTCAAAGGGGGAGCATTTCGGTCCGTCATAATAAGCCCCAAAGCTCCCAAAGCTCTTGCGGTTCTGATAATGGCGCCCACATTATGAGGATCTGTGACTTGATCCAATATCACCAGAACACCGGCTTCCTTATGGTACAGCTCGGGGAGAGAAAGTTCAGGTAAGGGAGCAACTTCCATGGCAACCCCTTGGTGAACAGCTCCCTCGGGAAGCAAACGAGACAGGGCAGGAGAATCCAGAATTTCAATTTTACAAGATAGGTCCTCTAACCTAAAAGGGAGTTCTTTTGCGGTTGATTGAGTTATCATCAGGCGGAAACAGCGTCTTTTACGATTTGCAAGGGCCGCATGGCACGCATGAATTCCCCAAAGCCATAAACGACTGGGATCAGAAGTGAGACGAGGAGCATGCTTTTTTACCATTATTTGACAACCTCAAAAATAGCATCTATCTCAACAGCAACACCAAGAGGAAGGGCGTTCACACCAACTGCTGTACGAATATGGCGACCCTTTTCACCAAAAACCGCAACCATAAGATCGGAAGCTCCATTCATGATGGCTGCTTGATCTTTGAAATCATCAGTTGAATGAACAAAGCCGCCCAACCGAATGCAGCGTACAACCTGATTCCAATCTCCTCCGCATGCTTCTTTTAATTGGGCTAGTATATTCAGGGCACAGAGGCGAGCAGCCGTTTGTCCCTCTTCAATTGAAAAGCCGTTCCCTATTGCCCCAATGTATTCCACCCTCCCATTCCACGCAGGTATTTGACCAGAAATAAACACAAATGATCCGATTTTTAAGAAAGGCACATAGTTAGCAAGGGCAGGTGATGGAGTCGGCAAAGAGAAGCCCAATTCCTGAAGACGTGATTCAATCATAGCATCCAATCATTTTTTCTTATGCTACCATACTCTCTTTTGGGAGGTCTATCCAGGGCTGCCTCATATAAAAGTAGATAGAAAACCAGAGGTGTCATCCCCGCGAAGGCGGGGATCCAACAATAGGTTGAAATATAGTAATTTTTTGGATTTTTTGTGAAATCTTATGAAAACGTTCTCATAAAAACATTTTACTTTTTGTAAACTTTTGTTGGATCCCCTCCTTCGAGGGGATGACATCGGAAATGAGGGAAAAACAAGCTTTTTTGCCATACCTTGAATTTATGTGAGGCAACCCTGGAGGTCTATCTTCTCCTAATTGAGAAGGGCATGTATACTCTGTTCATTGAGAGATGAGCAGAGGCTAAAAGATGTCAGTTTTTCTACTATTTGGCTGTGAAATTGCAATGTTTTCACTTCTTCTTGGTTCTTATTTGGGTTCCCTAGGCCTGGGCCTCATCATTTTGGGCGGGAGCGGTCTTATCATCTATCCGCTTTTCCAGCGTTTATACACTCTACATCCCTTCCTATGGGTGATTACGTTTTTAGGAGGTCTTACCACTCTTCTCTGGGCATCTTATATAGATTTTTTCTTTGATACCAATTTTGTAGCTGTATTTTTAAGTGTTTTTATAGGTATTGTGCTTTATAGTGCAAACTACTTTTTTGCTAAAAAACATTATTCTGATATGCTGTGATATCTTACAAAGGGAGAAAAAATGATTAAAAAAATCGGTGTCGTTGGCTCAGGCCAAATGGGTAGTGGTATTGCTCATGTGTGTTTGTTAGCAGGATATGACGTGTTTCTCAGCGATATTTCAGAGGAAGTCATTGAGAACAGTCTGTTAACACTCAACCGAAATTTGGAAAAGCAAGTTGCGCGTGGCAAACTTTCTGCGCAAGAGAAGGATGAGGCCCTCTCAAAGCTCCACCATTGTGTGGGCTTACAGGGGCTAAAAACCTGTGACTTAGTCGTTGAAGCGGCAACAGAAAATGAAGAGATTAAAAAAGATATCTTTAGAAATCTTACGCCTTTTCTTTCTCCTGGTTGTTTACTGGCAACAAACACATCCTCAATTTCTATTACAGCTCTTGGGGGGGCAACGGATAGGCCTGATAAGTTTATTGGCATGCACTTTATGAACCCTGTCCCCGTCATGCAATTAGTTGAGTTAATTCGAGGGATTTCTACATCAAATGCAACGTTTACCGCTATTCAAGAAGTGGTCAAACGGCTTGGAAAACAATTTGTGCTATCGGATGATTATCCCGGTTTTATCGTCAATCGTATTCTTATGCCGATGATTAACGAGGCGGTATATGCGCTTTTTGAAGGTGTTGGAACCATAGAAGCTATTGATAAAGGCATGCGTTTAGGGACAAATCATCCCATGGGCCCTCTAGAGCTCGCAGATTTGATTGGTCTGGATACCTGTGCTTCTATTATGGAAGTCCTCTATCAGGGTCGAGGGGGCAGCAAATACAAGCCTTGCCCTCTCCTTATTAAGTATGTAGAAGGGGGATGGCTTGGAAGAAAAACAGGCCGTGGTTTTTATGATTATAAAGGGGAACAACCGGTTCCCACACGATAGGTAAATTATGCAACCCATTGAATCTATGAGCTTTGAAGAATCCTTAAGAGAACTAGAAGCGATCGTACGTCGCCTTGAAGAAGGCAAAACAAACCTGGAAGAAGCTATGCAGGCTTATGAAAGGGGGGCTGGTTTACGAGCCCATTGTGAAAAAAAACTTAAAGACGCCCGGCTTCGTGTTGAGCAAATTGTGGTAGGAGCAGATGGTAGCGTTACAACCAAACCCAGTGACCTTGACGTCTGAAAACCCCTTCCTTAACCACCTTCAATCCTTTAGCAGTGAGATAGAGGGTGTTTTAGAGGGGATTCTCCCCCCCTCAACGACATGCTTACATCAGGCGATGCGTTATAGCGTCTTAGGCGGAGGTAAGCGCTTGCGGTCTTTTTTGCTATGGACCTCTGCTCAGCTTTTTGATGTTGCACCCCCACAAGCGCTGAAAACAGCAGCTGTCTTTGAGCTTATTCACTCCTATTCTCTTGTCCATGATGATCTTCCATGTATGGATAATGCAGATTTTAGGCGCGGAAAACCAAGCTGTCACAAAGTTTATGGAGAAGCCACCGCAACCCTTGTGGGGGATGCCCTCATTCCGCTTGCTTTTCAAACCCTTGCTTCGTTAGATATGACCCCAGAGATTCGATTGGAATTGATTGAAGGGTTAGGACGCACCATTGGCTCAAAGGGGCTTGTTGCTGGTCAAATGATGGATGTAGGCCAAGAAAAATGGCCTCGCACCTATGAAGGGCTGCTTGAACTCGAACGTCTTAAAACGGGTGTCTTGTTTGAGTTTGCCTTAGAGGCTAGCGCTATTTTAGGGCACGCCTCCCTTTCCGAACGACAGGCCTTAAAAGCCTATGGACGCCTCTTCGGCCAGGCCTTTCAAATGAGTGATGACTGGCTAGATGGGTGTGGCCAGGAATCCATCATCGGAAAACCTTGCGATCAGGATGAACATAAGTTCACCTTTCTTCATTTGCTAGGTCCTGACCTTCTTTGTGAGAAAATAGAAGCAACCGTTTCTGAGGCTATTGATGTTCTTGAACCTTTTCTTGCAAAAGCCACCCCTTTAAAAGAAGCGGCTTTGTATGTACTTTCCCTGGGTCCCTGCCTTCGCAGGGATGACACCGGGGCGAGAAATGTACCCTAGAAAGTTGAGACTGGCGTTAGAGTAACCCGAGTTCGGGATTAGAATATCCCACTGGCGTCATCCCGGAATTTAGGAAATCTTAGCTTTAGCTTAGATTTTCTTAATATCCGGGACCCAGGAGTGCATGATTTCAGTGTTTTCTGGGTCCCGGGTATTAAAGAAAGCTAAAGCTCACTAACGTTCGCAAAGCTTTCTTAAATCCCGGGATGACGCCAGTGTTGTTTTTTTTAATAAAAAAGATAACTCATTTGTCAAGATTGAGTTGTTTTATCCCGAACTGAGGTTAGTAATGCTTAAAATCTCTTCTCAAGAACTCTATTGAACGGACGTAGCAGGAGCCGGGGCCTGACTTTTCTCTTGAGCCACTTGTCGCTGGTAGAGATCAGCAAAATCGACAGGTGTTAAGAGAAGAGCTGGATAACCTCCTTCTTGAGTTGTTGTTGCTACGATATTGCGCGCGAACGGAAAAAGGATACGAGGGCACTCTATCATCAAAATTGGACGCAGGTACTCTTCCGGGACATCCTTTCCAATCGAAAAAGCACCCGCATATTCAAGATCCAGTAAAAAGACTGCAGCATCTTTTCGCTTAGCATCAACCTTGACACGCAAAGATACTTCAAAAGTACGCTCAGCGATATTATGCGCTTGAGCTTCAATATGGATAGCAATAGACGGCCTTTCCTCATTCCCCATGATATTAGCAAGAGGAGCGGGATTTTCAAAGGAAATATCCTTGATATATTGGGCACTGACCGTAAGGGGAGCTTGTACTTCTGTTCCGGCTTTGCCCGTCTGGCCTGTGTTGTTTGTTTTGTTTTTAGGTGTTGTGTCTTTCTTTGATTTTTTTGTCATGTTTTTTCCTTTCAAAAAGTTATTGGGCACATTATGGCATAGAAACAGGCAATACAATAGCTAGTAAGATTTCGTTACGTTCTTTGATACGATCAGCACTAGCAGATAACAACTATCTCATGATATGAATACCATATTTAAAGATTACAAAAACTAGATTAAAAAAGATTAAAGATTAGGTTTAAAATGATTAATAATTTACAAATACAAGTTGTCGTTTTAGCAGCAGGCCAAGGGACACGAATGAATTCAGACATTCCTAAAATTCTTCACACTTTGGGGGGAAGACCTGTACTTTATTATGTTCTTGATTTAGCTCATCAAATGACTCCACAAGACATCATATTGGTTATTAATCCTTCTTTAAAGAATATGCATACACCTTTTACCCATCAAACCGTTGTACAGCATCCCGCTCAAGGGACAGGAGATGCGGTTAAATGGGCTCTGCCGCATGTGAAAAAGGAAGGCTATGTTCTTATACTCTATGGTGATACGCCTCTCGTATTAAAGGAAACTTTGGCCCGCATGATCGACCTCGCTCATTCTCGTCCTGAAATGGCAGTCATTGTATTAGGTATGCGCCCTTTAGACAAACAGGACTATGCACGGCTTATCCTTAATGAGAAGGGGGAAGTGGAAGACATTATTGAGCATAAGGATTTGGCCTCTTCTCAAAAAGAAATTTCCCTTTGTAATTCAGGAGTTATGCTCATTCGCAGTGATCTCTTAGAATCTTTTCTTGTCGCCCTAAAACCGAATAATGCAGCAAAGGAATATTATCTTACAGACCTGATAAAAATTGCACGCCTCGCAGGTCATCCCTGTGGCATTGTGGAGGGAGAAGCTTCTGAGTTTATGGGCATCAATACGCGCCAAGATCTTGCAAAAGCAGAAGGAACCCTCCAAAAACGATGGAGAGATAAGGCTATGACAGAAGGTGTTACATTTATAGATCCTCACCATACCTACCTAAGTTATGACACAAATCTTGAATCTGATGTTACACTGCATCCATTTGTTGTGTTAGGAACAGGGGTTACAATAGAAAAAGGTGCTGAAGTTCTTCCATTTTGCCGACTCAGTGATACCACTGTAGGTTCTCGAGCAAGTGTGGGTCCTTTTGCTCACCTGAGAGGGGGAACATATCTGCAAGAAAGAACAGAAATTGGTAATTTTGTTGAAGTTAAAAATTCTACCGTTGGACCAGAGGCCAAGGTCAAGCATTTAAGTTATATTGGCGATACAGATATAGGTTCGAAAACCAACGTTGGGGCAGGAACGATTACTTGCAACTATGACGGATTTAGCAAATTCAAAACCCAAATTGGGAACGGTGTATCGATTGGCTCAAACAGTTCTCTCATCGCTCCTCTTTCAATTGGTGATTACGCTATTGTGGGCGCGGGAAGTGTTATAACCCAAGATGTGGAAAGTGATACATTAGTCATTGCACGTAGCAAACAAATAAATATTGAAAAGGGTGCTATTAAATTTCGTGAAAAGAGAGAAAAAAGAAAGGATTTTTAATACATATGTGTGGAATTATTGGAATCGTTGGGAATCGCCCCGTAGGACAACGGCTGATTCAGTGTCTTGAAAAACTTGAATACAGAGGATATGACTCGGCGGGTATAGCGATTATCCATAATGGTCAAATTGAGAGACTGCGCGCAGAAGGTAAGCTTATTAAGCTGAAAGAAAAGTTTTTATCAACTCCCCTTGAAGGTTATAACGGAATTGGTCATACCCGTTGGGCAACTCATGGAAAGCCTTCTGAAGTTAACGCCCATCCTCATCTTAATTCCAAAGTCGCATTGGTACATAATGGTATTATCGAAAATTATGGGGAACTACGCCAAGAATTGCAAGGTAAGGGGTACGTTTTTGAAAGTGAGACAGATACGGAGGTTATCGCCTTTCTCATTGCCTTCCATCTCGACAAAGGTCATCCCCCTCAAGAAGCTGTGGCAAAAGCTTTAAACCAGCTTAAGGGTTCCTTCGCTATAGCAATTTTATTCACAGGCTATGACAATCTTCTTATTGCTGCGCGACGAGGAGCAAGTCCATTGGCCATTGGTTATGGAGAAGGAGAGATGTATGTGGGTTCTGATGCCATTGCTCTTGCCTCTTTAACCCAAAAAGTTTGCTATCTTGAAGATGGGGACTGGGCTGTTTTATCCCCAGAAACCATCACCCTTTTTGATAGAGAAAACCAACCAGTGGAAAGATCTATTCAGCATAGCCGTATTTCTGAAAAAGATACGGCTAAAGGAATGCATGAGCACTTTATGTTAAAAGAAATTTACGAGCAGCCGCATACCATTGAAACAACACTTAATGCTTTCTTACAAGACGGGGCAGTAAAATTTCCTTCTTTGCCATGGACGTCTATTTCACGCATGACAATTTCTGCTTGTGGAACAGCGTATTATGCAGGACTCATCGCGAAGTATTGGTTTGAAAAATTTGCACGACTTCCTATAGAACTTGATGTAGCTTCTGAATTTCGTTATCGCATGCCCCCTCTTCCTAAAAAAGGCTTGAGCCTTTTTATTTCCCAATCAGGCGAAACAGCCGATACTTTCGCTGCGCTTGAGTATACGAAATCTCAGGGCCAGACCATTGTTTCCATTGTCAATGTATCAGAAAGCGCTATTGCTCGTCAGTCAGATGCGGTTCTTTTAACACGTGCAGGACCTGAAATTGGTGTAGTATCGACAAAAGCCTTCACAGCTCAACTTTCTATTCTGGCCCTCCTTGCCCTTGAAGCAGGTCATAAGCGAGGCATTTTAACCCAACAGTCTTTTGAAGAGATGCTCTTTGGACTCCGCTTTCTTCCCGCTCTTTGTGAAGCAGCGCTAACAAAAGAAGCGCAGCTCAAAACCTTGGCTCAAACTCTTATTAATGCCAGAGATGTGCTCTTTTTAGGGCGGGGAACAAATTTCCCCCTTGCATTGGAAGGAGCCCTTAAGCTGAAGGAAATCACCTATATCCCTTCAGAAGGGTGCGCAGCAGGTGAGATGAAGCATGGCCCCATCGCCCTCCTTGATAAAAACGTTCCTGTCATCGTTATCGCCCCCTTCGATGATCTATTTGACAAAACAGCCTCTAATATTCAAGAAGTCATTGCTCGTGGGGCACCTGTAATTGTCATGACAGATACAAAGGGCGAGCAACAATTAGGCCCTCTCGGGGTAGACTATTTAATTTTACCACAAACAACGATTCTAACAGCACCGCTTATCTATGCGATCCCCCTTCAACTGCTAGCGTATCACACGGCCCTTCTTAAGGGCACAGATATAGACCAACCGCGGAATTTAGCTAAGTCAGTTACGGTAGAGTAATAGCAACTTTGGGAGAGCAAACACGTTAGAGCTCTGACAATCTTTAATTTTGGGGTTCAGTGTCGTTCGGCCCTTCGACTTCGCTGCTCCGCAGCTACGCTCAGGACAAACGGAGGGGGGAGAGATAAACTGAATAATCTCAACGAGAGATCTCCTCTCTCCGTTCATCCTGAGCGTAGCTGCGGAGCAGCGAAGTCGAAGGATCGAATAGTGCAATGTATAGTTTAAAATGTTACAAAAACCGCCGTTTGTTGTCATCCTGGGCCCTGTCCCCGCGAAGGCGGGGATCGTTTCAAAAACACTATAGTAACTCATCCTAAAGTTTAATATTGTCAGAGCTCTAGAGAACAAACAACCTCTCAATCACGTTCCGCTTTCTATATGCAACCTTACCCTTTTGACCATTTCTTCGGGGGGCGTTTGGTGGTTAAAATGCGCTATATAGCTTCCGTTCTTATCCATAAGGTAAATAAGTGAAGAATGGTCAACTAAGTAGTCTTCGGCCTCTTTGTCTTCTGTAGCACGTGCTGCGTGAACCCTATAGGCCTTTGTGGCTTGATCGATTTGGAGTTTGGAACCTGTAAGCATGAGGAAATCTTTATGGAAATTCTGGGAATAAGCATGTAGATTTTCGGGTGTGTCCCGCTCTGGATCAAGGGTAATAAAAATGGGTTGAATGACTTTCCCCCCCCCCTAACTCTTCTACAGCTTGCGTGAGGTGGGAAAGGGCTGTTGGGCAAATATCAGGGCAATAGGAATAGCCAAAATACACCAGCAAAGGTTTGCCCATAAAATCTGTATCTTTCCAAACTTTTCCATCTTTATCAACAAGTTGAAAGGCTCCACCTATGGAAGGAGGGGTTTCTTGAGACCCTTTGATGTCTTGGGAAGTAGCGGTTGTGTTAAGATAATTTTTTGTTTGTATCACCCCTAAAATTGCGAAAAGCCCTACAGCTAAACTAATGGTCCCTAAAATAAATAAGTTTCTTTGTTTTCGTTGCATATTGCCTCCTTAAAACGAACTTACAAAAGAGTATGCCACTCTTGCAAGCAAACTTAAAGGGGATCTTTTGTAACCTCTTTCTCCAATAAAGTTAAAACCGTTTCAGCAGCCTGAAGCAAAGGCGTCCCCGGCCCAAAAATGGCAGATACGCCTTGGTCATAAAGCCAGTCATAATCTTGGGGGGGGATAACCCCTCCACAGATGACCATAATATGGTTTGCCTTTTCTTCTTTTAAAGCCGCCATGACTTGGGGAATTAAGACATGATGTCCGCCCGCTTGGGTTGAAAGACCAAGAATATGGACCCCATGCTCAACAGCTTGTTTGACGGCCTCACGAGGTGTTTGAAACAGGGGCCCCATATCCACATCAAAGCCTAAATCCCCAAAGGCTGTGGCAATAATTTTAGCGCCTCGATCGTGCCCATCTTGACCCACTTTTGCAACCATCAGGTGGGGTTTGCGGCCTGTTTGTTGGGCAAATTTTTCCACCCTTTTTTGAATATCTGCAATCTCTTGTCCCTTTGTGGCCCCATAGAGTGCCCCGTATACGCCTTTAATCATGTGGGTGGTGGCTTCATAACGGGTAAAGACTTTCTCCAACGCATCCGATACTTCACCTATCGTGGCGCGTGCCCGCATGGCTTCAATGGCAAAGGGGAGAACATTTACATTTTGTTGAGCAGCGGCGTTTGTAAGGGCATCTAGGGAGGCCTGGACTTTCTGTGAGTCCCGTGCTTTTTTTGTCCTGTGCAATCGTTCAATTTGGCGATCTCGAACCCAGCCCGCATCAATACTTAAAATATCGATGGATTCTTCTTGAATAACATACTTATTGACGCCAACAATGGTTTCTTGGCCTAAGTCAAGACGTGCTTGACGCTTAGCTGCAGATTTTTCAATACGAAGCTTGGGCATGCCGTCCATAACGGCTTTTGTCATCCCCCCAAGGGATTCCACTTCGTCAATCAAAGTCTGGGCATGCTGGGCTAGGCTATGGGTTAAAGCTTCCACATAGTAGCTGCCCCCTAAGGGGTCGATGACCCGAGTGATGCCCGTTTCTTCTGCTAAGATGAGTTGGGTGTTTCGAGAAATACGAGCAGATTTTTGCGAAGGGAGAGCCACCGCCTCATCATAAGAATTCGTATGAAGGGATTGGGTTCCTCCAAGGACTGCAGAGAGAGCTTCGAGAGTTGTACGAACGATATTATTTAGGGGATCTTGTGCCGCAAGGCTCACCCCCGATGTTTGGCAGTGGGTCCGCAATATCAGGCTTTGCGAGTTTTCTGGTTTGTAGGTTTTCATGAGCCTGGCCCATAACAGGCGCGCGGCCCTAAGCTTGGCAATTTCCATGAAAAAATTCATCCCAATGCCAAAAAAGAATGAAATTCTCGGTGCAAAAGAATCAATGGGTAAACCGCGTTTTAAAGTCGTTTGAACATACTCTAGCCCATCAGCCAACGTAAACCCTAGTTCTTGGACAGCCGTCGCTCCAGCCTCATGCATGTGATAGCCAGACACAGAGATTGAATTGAACTTTGGCATATGGTACGTGGTGTACTCAATGACATCCGCTACAAGACGCATGCTGGGCTCAGGTGGATAAATATAGGTATTACGTACCATGAACTCTTTTAGGATATCATTTTGAATGGTGCCTGAGAGTTGTTCTTGCTTAAAGCCTTGCTCTTCTGCAGCGACGATGAAGGCCGCCATGATAGGAATAACCGCCCCATTCATGGTCATGGAAACACTCATTTGATCGAGAGGAATTCCTTCAAAAAGAAGCTTCATATCCTCAACGGTATCAATGGCGACCCCAGCCTTTCCAACATCTCCAGAAACGCGAGGATGATCAGAGTCATACCCTCGATGGGTTGCTAAATCGAAAGCAATGGATAACCCCTTCTGTCCTGCCTTCAAATTTTCACGGTAAAATTTATTACTTTCTTCTGGGGTGGAGAAACCCGCATATTGACGCAGTGTCCACGGTCTATTGGTATACATGCTAGCCCTAGGGCCCCGTAGGTACGGAAACAAACCAGGAAAGGATGAGGTGTCTTCTTCAAATCCCTCTAAATCTTGAGGCGTATAGAGGGGTTTTATGCTTATGCCTTCTGGAGTTTGCCAGATGAGGCTTTCTGGATCTTTTTCTTTGATGTCTGATTTAACACGTTTTTTCCATTCTTCTTGGGACATATGCTGGCCTTGTGGTAAATTTATTTTGTGAAGTAAGGAAACCTCTCCCCTTGTGGGAGAGGTCGCCCAAAGGGCGGGTGAGGGGGTTCTCTAATATGGTTATTTTATTGACTATATTTCTCGCCAAAATGCTGCTGAACCAATCCCTTAACATCACTGCTCTCCCAATCAATCCCTCCTACAAGGCGTTCTACTTCGTTTCCTTCAGCATCGATAAGAATAGCTGTTGGAAAACCATTCACACCAAAAGCATTGGCAAGTTGGCCAGATGGCTCTAAATAAATGGCAAGATTCTTATCATATCCATTGCGCGTGTAATAATCTTGAACGACTTTAAGGCCCCCTCTGTCTTGAGAAATGGCAAGAACGACCCCGCCATTGGCTTGAAATTTTTCAGCAAAACGATTGAGTGTTCCCATTTTTTTGACACAAACGGGGCACCAGGTTGCCCAAAAATTCAGAACTAAAGGCTTTCCCTTGAACTGGTTAAGAGTCACAGACTCTTGAGTTTGATTAACAAAGGGGACCTCAGAAGGCTTTGCTGCGGATGCACTGCCTGGAGAGAAAGGGACTCTTTCATACCAAACGCCCAATCCTATAAAAAATACAATCACAAAGCCGGTGATAATTAAATTATCTTTTTTTTTCCAAAATGACATGCTTTTCCTTCCCTAAAGATGTAAGTATAGTACCATAAATCTAGATTTATAAGGATATTAAAAATGAATACTCTGAAAATTGCAATCTTTGTTTTGCTTCCGGCTACTTTTTTTCTATGGGGTTGTGGCCTTAAAAAAAGTCCGACACCTCCAGAAGGCTCAGAAATTACCTATCCGGGGTCCTATCCGAAGCCTGAGTAGAGGCAATGATGGGCTCGTATTTCACAAGATCCTGGGGGGTGCTCATATGAAACCATTCCCCGCCATGGATATGTCCATAAAGGCGGTCTTTCTCTAAGGCTTTATTCCACAACAGATTCATGGAAAAAGGACCCTCAGGAGCTTGCGCAAAAAGCTCGGAAGTTACAATCTGTACACCAATGTATACAAAGGGGGCATATTCGTCTCTTTCTGGGCGATGTAACCGTCCTTGAGAATCCATAAAGAAATCCCCTGCGCCCTCATAACCATGGGCTTGTTCCCGAGAAATGAGTAAAAGAAGGGCATCCATTTTTTCTTTGCTCCATTTTTTTTCCATGCCTATTAAGTTTTCTGGGCCACTCCAGATGCTGTCGCCATTCAGAACAAAAAAAGGATCATGCCCTAACATAGGTAATGCTTTTTTTATTCCCCCTCCCGTTTCTAATAGAACTTCTTCATGAGAAATTGAAGTATGCGGATAGAGAGCGTTCACATGCTCTACAATGAGAGGTGCAAGGTAGTGGGTGTTAACCACAATGTTGGAAATTTCAATCTTTTTTAGATGCTCAAAGGTACGATCCAACATAGATTTACCGGCAACAGAAATGAGAGGTTTTGGCAGAGTGTCTGTTAAAGGGCGCATGCGTTGGCCTAAGCCTGCTGCTAAAATCATTGCCGTTCTCACCATAAATTCACCGCTTGAAACCATTTTTGGAGAGCCCTCAGCGACGGATGGGAAAGATTACGTTGAAGAAGGGCTCTAACACGTGAAAGGTGGGGCAAATAATGCGGTTTGTTATCCCGTTTGGCAAGGCGGGAGAAAATCCCTAGGATTTTTGTGCAACGCTGCGCACCCCAAAGGTTATAACTTGCCCAAAAATCTTGTTGGTTAAGATCTGGAAAAGACTTAAAATAAATCTCAATCATATCTTTGCTAAATTGGGGGGTTATATCCCGTCGGGCATCTTCCACAAGAGAGACAAGGTCATAGGTAATGGGTCCCCATACACCATCCTGAAAATCAATAAATCCACATCGTCTGAACCCTTCTCGTGAAGGAACCCATATTAAATTGTCGAACATGACATCCCGCATGACAAGGGAATGGGGAAGGGGAGGCTGATGGTGATAGGCCTCGGTCCATAGACCTCTAAAGTCTTCCTTTTCTTGGGGAGAGAAAAAAAGGCCATACCATTCCAGGAAAAGGTCTACTTCTCTTAAAAAGAGCTCAGGGCTATAGAAGGAAAGGTTTGATTTATTTTCAAATACATTTTTATGAAGATGGGTTAGGGCGTTGATGACTTCCCCATACAGCAGGTCTTCTGAAAGCCTTCTTTGAAAAGCTTCACGAAAAGTCAGCCTTCCCAAATCTTCAATCAAAAGCAATCCATTCTCATGATCGGATGCATAAATGCGTGGGACATTTAGCCCTGCATCCCTTAAAGTTTCAGCCATAATTTGGAAACTCAGCGTACTTTCATGAGGTGGGGGCGCATCCATTAACAACTTATTTGGAAGTCGAAAATAACATCGTTGGGAAGCGTCAGCAGGCAAAGGGATAGCCGAAACCTTGTCAAGGCCTTGACTTCTTAGAAAATTGTGCCTTAAAGCGGCTCTCTCGTTTTCAGGAGAGTCTGTCGGTCCACCCCTTAAGGCAGAGGATACGTTCGTTTTCATGAGCCCCATAACTTACTTCAATTTCTAAATACTCTTTGGGAAGATAGGGTCCCAACCTTTCTGGCCACTCAATAAGACATACACCGTTTGAATAAGCCTCTTCAATCCCTAATTCATAGATTTCTTCTGAATGTTCGAGTCGGTATAGGTCAAAATGCCACAGGACAGATTTTGGCATTTCATAGGTTTGCACTAAAGTAAACGTGGGGCTTGGTACTTCCGTATGTTCACCACATAGCGCTCGAATTACAGCACGGGCAAAGGTGGATTTTCCCGCCCCCAATTCCCCCTTCAATAAAACCACATCGTGGGGTTTGAGCACAGCAGCGATGGTTTGAGCAAGGTGAGCGGTCTCTTCTGGTGTGTGGGTTGTGTAGGTTTTTTTAATGTGTTCCATGTGGTTTTAGTGCTCTAACATTATTATATTTTGGGGTTCAGTGCCGTTCGCCCTGAGCGTAGGCTCCGAAGGAGCCGAAGTCGAAGGGTCATATGATCAGCCCGTTCGATCCTTCGACTTCGGCCCCTATGGGGCCTACGCTCAGGACAAACGGAGTAATATACTATCGCGTTATTTTTATTGTCTAAAAATTTTTATCAGGTGTTGAGGGCTTTACTCCTTCCTATCATTCCAAAACTCTTTAATTTTTGCGAAAAAGCCTTCTGAGAGGGGGCTAGAGTGGGATTTTTCCTCAAGGCTTGAAAACTCCTCTAAAAGTTCTTTCTGACGTTTGGTAAGGCTTACGGGTGTTTCTACCTGGGTTTGGATGTACATATCTCCCCGTGTGGAAGAACGCATAATTGACATCCCCTTGCCCTTGAGGCGGAATTGTTTTCCTGATTGGGTTCCTTCAGGGATTGTAACCCGCACTTTGTTCCCATCAATAGAAGGGACTTCAATTTCTCCCCCTAGAGTTGCCGTTATCATGGAGATGGGGACTTGGCAATAAATGTTAGAGCCATCACGGTGGAAAAGTTTATGGGGTTTAACATGAAGGAAAATATAGAGATCTCCTGCCGTTCCTCCTCGCAGGCCCGCTTCCCCTTCTCCGGCCAGACGAATACGCGATCCCTCCTCAATCCCTGCAGGAATCGTGACAGAAAGCGTCTTTTCTTTTCGAACGCGACCCGCTCCATGGCAGGTTTTGCAAGGGTTTTTTATGACTTGCCCAAGACCATGACAGGTGGCGCAGGCTCTTTCAATCGTGAAAAACCCCTGGCGCGCATGAACTTTCCCCATGCCATGACAGGTGGGGCATGTTTCAGGTTTGCTGCCCGCGGCTGCGCCCGATCCATGGCATGTATCGCAGGTAGCGTTGGTGGGAATTTTGATATTTTTCTTGAGGCCTGCAAAGGCGTCCTCAAAAGAAATTTCCATATTATAGCGCAAATCACTCCCACGGAGAGAAGCTTCAGTTTGTCGTTGCCGTCCTCCACCCATGAAATCGCTAAAAACATCATCAAAGATATTACCAAAGCCGGCGGCTGAAAAATCAAATCCACCTGCTTGATGGAAACCGCTATTTCCACCCATGCCCCCTTCAAAGGCAGCATGGCCCATGCGATCATAGGCCGCACGTTTTTGATCATCTTTTAAAACTTCATAGGCTTCATTTATTTCTTTAAACTTTTTTTCTGCCTCTTTATCCCCTGGATTTTTGTCAGGGTGAAATTTCATCGCAAGTTTACGGTATGCTTTTTTAAGCTCATCCGCCTTTGCTGATCGAGCTACACCTAAAAGGTCATAATAGTCTTGTTTTGCCATTCGTAAACAATTTCCTTGTCAAAAATTGCCCCTCACCCGCCCTACGGGCGACCTCTCCCACAAGGGGAGAGGTGGTCCTTCGCTTAACACGGTAAGAATCACCTCTCCCCTTGTGGGAGAGGTCGCCCGTAGGGCGGGTGAGGGGTAATATTAATTTTTCTTCTTTTTGTTTTGATCCTCGTCAACTTCTTCAAAATCAACATCAACAGCGTCTGCTGTATCTACTTTTGAAGCGTCGTCTTCAATTTCAGAAGCGGTATCTTCTTGAGCCCCTTCTTGGGACGCCTTATAAAGGGCCTCTCCAAGAACCATGGAAGCTTGAGTTAAAACCTCCATTTTCTGTTGAATAACGGATTTTTCAGGAGAATCAAGAGCTTCACGCAAGTCTTTGGCTGCTGTTTCAACTTTTTCTCGATCTTCCTCACCAATTTTATCCCCATGTTCCTTAAGCGTCTTGTCAGTTGTATGGAGAAGGGCTTCGGCATGATTGCGGACTTCCACAAGTTCACGCCGCTTTTTATCCTCACTTGCATGAGATTCAGCATCCTGGACCATTTTTTCAATGTCTTGTTCCGATAGTCCGCCCGAGGCTTCAATGCGAATTTGCTGCTCTTTCCCTGTTGCTTTATCTTTAGCAAAAACATGGACAATGCCATTGGCATCAATGTCAAAGGTGACTTCAATTTGAGGTACACCTCGAGGAGCTGGAGGAATCCCCATTAGATCGAATTGCCCCAAAAGCTTGTTGTCAGCCGCCATCTCACGCTCTCCTTGGAAAACCCGTATGGTGACGGCGGTTTGATTGTCATCTGCGGTCGAGAAGGTCTGACTCTTTTTTGTAGGAATAGTGGTATTTCGATCGATAAGACGGGTAAAGACGCCTCCCAAAGTCTCTATGCCTAAGGAAAGCGGGGTTACATCAAGCAAGAGAACATCCTTGACGTCGCCGCGCAACACACCCCCCTGGATGGCCGCACCCAAAGCGACGACTTCGTCCGGGTTCACTCCACGATGGGGCTCTTTGCCAAAGAAACTTTTTACAGTTTCACTGATTTTTGGCATACGTGTCATACCACCTACTAAGATGACCTCATCAATCTGGTCAGCCGTAATGCCCGCATCTTCAAGAGCAGCCTTGCAAGGCTTTACGGTTCTCTGAACGAGATCCTCAACCAAACTTTCAAATTTGGCGCGAGTTAAGTTTACGTTTAAATGCTTAGGGCCGGAAGCATCGGCTGTAATAAAGGGAAGGTTTACATCTGTTTGCATAGCGCTCGAAAGTTCAATCTTAGCTTTTTCAGCGGCTTCCTTGAGGCGTTGAAGCGCAAGTTTATCCTTACGCAGGTCAATACCCTGTTCCTTTTTAAATTCATCAGCCAAATAGTCAATAAGACGTTGGTCAAAGTCCTCTCCTCCTAAAAAGGTATCGCCATTTGTAGATTTAACTTCAAAGACCCCATCACCAATTTCAAGAATAGAAACGTCAAATGTGCCGCCTCCTAAGTCATAAACGGCAATGATTTCCCCTGCTTTTTTATCTAAGCCATAGGCAAGGGCTGCTGCTGTGGGCTCGTTAATAATGCGTAAGACATCAAGTCCTGCAATTTTCCCCGCATCTTTTGTGGCTTGGCGTTGAGAATCGTTAAAATAGGCAGGAACGGTGATAACCGCCTGAGTGACTTTTTCTCCTAAAAAGCTTTCTGCTGTTTCTTTCATTTTTTGGAGGATGAACGCACTAATTTCACTAGGGCTATATTTTTTTCCGGCGACTTCGACCCATGCGTCCCCATTCGTGCCTTCCACGATTTTATACGGGACAAGGCCCTTATCTTTTTGGGTCATGGGATCATCATAGCGACGTCCGATAAGGCGTTTGATGGCAAACAATGTGTTTTCTGGGTTTGTAACAGCCTGTCGTTTTGCGGCTTGTCCTACGAGACGCTCGCCTGTGTTTGTAAAAGCAACCATCGATGGCGTTGTGCGGGCGCCTTCGGCGTTTTCAATAACGCGGGCCTCTTTCCCTTCCATAATGGCGACACAAGAGTTAGTCGTTCCAAGGTCAATTCCAATCACTTTACTCATTTTATTCCTCTATTTCGTTTCTTTAATGTGGAGTGAAAATGTCAATTTCCTCTATACCTCCTTAGGTGGGAAGGGGAAAGTTAGATTACAATATGGCGTGATAAATTTTTTCACTTTGCAACGCCTACAAGAGCAGGTCGCAAGAGTCGTCCATTAAGGCTATAGCCAGATTGCAGCACATGAACAACAGTTCCAGCTGGTTGATCAGGATCATCAAGCTCAAACATAGCTTGATGAAGATGATGGTCAAAAGGCTTACCTAAAGGCTCAATTTTTTCAATACCATGCTTTTTAAAAGCCGCAAGAAGTTCTTTCTCTGTAATTTCAACACCTTCTAATAGGGTCTTAAGAAGCTCTTCTGGTTTTTCGTGGTCTATAGGCACACTTTCCAGTGCACGCCTTAAATTATCGGGCACGGTTAGAAGGTCTCGAGCAAAGCCTGTAATGGCAAATTTTGCCATTTCTTCTCGCTCTCTTTCAGCTCGTTTTCGGTAATTGTCAAGCTCCGCCATCGTTCTTAAGAGCTGATCTTTCAATTTGTCGACTTCGGCTTGCAGATCTTCATCTTTCGTGACTTCAGCAGAGATCGTTTCTTCGTCTACGGATAATGTTTCTACGGATGGTGTTTCATTTTCTAACATTTTTTACCCTATGCTTTTGCTAATTAATTTTGCAGTATAATCTACCATGGGAATAATTCGACTATAATTTAATCTTGCAGGTCCAATGACGCCAATAGCCCCCACAATTCTTCCTTTGTCTCCTGAATAAGGAGACACAATCAGAGAGCACCCGGAAAGCTGAAAAAGGCTGCTCTCAGAGCCAATAAAAATTTGCACCCCATCAGCTGCAATAGCGGCATCTAGCAATTCTAGGAGTTCTTCTTGAGCATCCAGGGCTTCGAACAGGTTGCGGATCCGATTCAGTTCTTCCATATGGCGTACATCTTGAAGGAGGTTGGACTGGCCCCGTATAATGAGGGACGCAGATGTTCCCTTGCCAGCCCAAATGGCAAGGCCTTCTTCCACAACTTTTGCAGAGAGCAGATCAAGTTGGTTTTTGTTCTCTTCTAGTTCCCCTAAAATCTGCACTTTTGCTTCGGTTAGCGTTTTCCCCGCAAGACGGTTATTTAAATAATTTCCAGCCTCTATAAGACTAGATGGGGGAATACCAGAGGGAATTTCAATAATACGGTTTTCGATAAGCCCATCTTCAGTGATAAGAACCACAAGAACCCGACCTGGGCTAAGGTTTACGAATTCAACATGCTTTAAGATGGCTTCAGATTTAGGGGCAAGAACAATGCCTGCACAACGGCTCAGCCCGCAAAGAGCTTTCGTTGCATCTTCTAAGACATCTGAAAGGCTTTTTCCTGAGGTTTTACAACGATGTTCAATTTCTTTTTGCTCTTGGGGAGCAAGATCTCCAATTTCTAAGATGCCATGAACAAAAAGGCGAAGCCCAGCTTCCGTTGGGAGGCGGCCGGCTGAGGTATGAGGTGCATAAAGAAGGCCCGCCATTTCTAACTCTGCCATAACATTGCGAATCGTAGCGGGTGAGAGAGACACACCTAAACGGCTAGAAAGGGATTTTGAGCCAACAGGCTCTCCCGTCTCAACGTAGGCGTCTACGATGTGGCGAAAAACTTCTCGCGATCGCTTATCAAGTTCTTCTAGCTTTGTCATAATTGCTTTCCATTCTTTCTGGAATGTAGTAATGATTAGGCTATACGTCAATCTGTTGCAGGAGAGTTTTTATGCGACACTCAGGTCGTCTTGCCGATCAACTGAGGCCGATCACCTTTGAAATAGGGTTCGCTAAACATGCGGAAGGGTCCTGCCTTACAAAGTTTGGCGATACCCATGTGTTGTGTACAGCGACCGTTGAGGAAAAAGTGCCGCCCTTTCTTCGCAATAAGGGTTCAGGATGGATTACGGCCGAATATGGCATGCTGCCTCGTTCAACCCATACGCGCATGGATCGGGAAGCGGCCCGTGGCAAGCAGAGTGGACGAACCCATGAAATTCAGCGCCTCGTTGGACGAGCCTTGCGTTCAGTTATGAATCTAAAAGCCTTAGGTGAGCGACAAATCACCATTGACTGTGATGTCTTACAAGCCGATGGCGGAACGCGTACGGCGGCTATCTCTGGGGCATTTGTGGCCCTTTATAGGGCGCTTCAAAAACGTGTTGAAGAGGGAAAGCTTGACTCGATCCCTATTCTGCACCACGTGGCTGCGGTTTCCTGTGGGATCGTCAATGGCATTCCTGTTCTTGATTTAGATTATACAGAGGATAGTACAGCCCAGGCAGATGCAAACTTTGTCCTCACGGACATAGGAACAGTTATTGAGGTTCAGGCAACAGCTGAACAAGAACCTTTTCAGGAAGCGGCCTTTATTCAAATGATGGGTTTAGCCCATCAGGGTATTAAAGAAATTGCCGTTCTGCAGAAAAAGGCGCTTGGGTTAGAGTAACTTAAACTTCAGTTGTTAGATTGTTTAAAATTAAATCGATAGGCTCCTAAGCTCTTATAGGTGGGAATATGAAAGCCAGAAATAACATAATAGCCGTCATTGCGAGGAGCCGAAGGCGACGTCGCAATCCATTTTTGTTGCGAAGCAATAATGACATGTGTAGATTTGCGAAAACTGCTTTGCAGTTGTAGAATGGATCACGACGTCCCCCCGCCCGCGGGGGTCCTCGTGATGACGACCTTAGGGTGGCTGCTAAGTTCATTACATACTTTTCCACCTCCAGGTGGTGCGATGCTCGCAATGACAACGCGGCGGGGTCTTTTTATTTGTAGGCTAGGGCCCTGTATAAGAATGAAGGGATCCCATTTTTCTATTGCATCTTAGTGAGGATACCTTTAGGTTTTACCCACCTTCAAGGGGTCATAGCTCAGTTGGGAGAGCGCTACAATGGCATTGTAGAGGTCGGCGGTTCGATCCCGCCTGGCTCCACCAGAATTCGATCAAGGACTCATTTTCATGGATGACTTTTACACAATTTCCACTTTTGTTTTAGAGAAAGTAGCTGAATTTTTTGAATCTTCCTGGAATTTGGCAGACGTAGATTTATTGGGAGGCACTCTCACGGTTACTCTTCCGCACAACCAACAGTATGTGATCCACACACATGGAGTGACGCACCAAATATGGGTTGCGTCGCCTTTTACAGGAGCCCATCATTTTCACTTGCAAGAAGGGCAATGGTGCTGTACCCGATCAGGGACTCGATTGCAGGATTTGCTTATTGCTGAGCGAAATGTCCATGCTCCGTGAACCCAGCTATCTTGAAGGTGAATTAAGGGAAAACCGAGCAAAGGGAAAAAAGCCTAAAGTATTGGGTAAGCTCTTACCCTTTCTTCGTTCCTATCCTAAGAGTCTGATCCTTTCTCTCCTGACCGTTATTATAGCCTCCCTCACCGTATTAGGAGTGGGTACGGGGCTTCGTTATTTCGTGGATTATGGATTTTCTGAAACTTCTCCTGTTGGCCTTACGGCCTCTATTCTCGGGCTTTTTGGTGTTGTAATTATTATGGCGCTGGCAAGTTATGGCCGACTGTATTGGGTCTCTCAACTGAGTGAACGTGTGGTTGCTGATCTCAGGAAAGCCATCTTTTCCCACCTTTTGAAGATGGATGTCGGTTTTTTTGAACGCACAAGTCTGGGAGAAATCCAATCTCGCCTTACAACAGATACAACCCTTTTACAAATTGTCCTTGGCACATCCATCCCCATCGCTTTTCGTAATATTCTGATTATTGTGGGAGGGCTGACCCTTCTGATCCTTACCAGCCCTCTCTTGACAGGACTGCTTGCGTTTATCATCCCTCTCGTGTTGATTCCCCTCCTTGTGTATGGGAGAAAAGTTCGGCGCTATTCTCGTCTAGCCCAGGATAAAACTGCGGAAGTATCGGCCCGTCTTGATGAAACATTCGGGTCTATTCGAACCGTTCTTGCCTTTTGTCGAGAACCCTATATGAATCAACTTTTCTCTACTCAAGTCGAAAATACCTATGAGGCTTCTCTCAAAAGGGTGGAAGCGCGGGCCCGCCTCACGGCCCTTGTGATGATTCTCGTTTTTGGAGGGATCAGCATCGTGCTTTGGTATGGTGGTCATGGGATTTTGGAGGGTCAGCTAACACCCGGGCAACTCTCAGCCTTTGTTTTTTATGCAGCAGCTGTTGCTGGGGCTTCTGGCTCTTTAAGTGAAATTCATGGGGATATTTTAAGAGCTGCTGGAGGCATTGAACGTATCTTTGAGTTTTTAGACCTCAAAAGCAGCCTTAAGGAACCGTCTAAGCCTCAATCTCTTCCCACCCCTTTACGCGGCCATCTTCAGTTTCAAAAGGTAAGTTTTTCATACTCTTCAAGACCCAATCGCACAGTCCTTCAAGATGTTTCTTTTGAGGTTACTAAGGGAGAAACAGTTGCTCTTGTTGGTCCATCAGGGGCGGGCAAAACAACGATTTTTAATCTGCTGATGCGATTTTATGACCCTGTGAAGGGTCAGATCTTTATCGATGGGGTCCCTTTAGAAGATCTTTCTCTTCATGATTTACGCTCTGCTATTGGGCTTGTGCCCCAAGACCCGGTTCTGTTCAGTACGACTTTTTTTGAGAATATCCGCTTTGGAAATTTGAATGCTACCGATGAAGAGGTGAAAGCCGCTGCAAAGGCCGCGTACGCCGATGAATTTATTGAAATATTACCCCAATCCTACCACGCCCCCATAGGGGAAAAGGGGGTGACCCTTTCCGGTGGCCAGCGCCAACGCATCGCCATTGCGCGTGCCATTTTGAAAAATCCCCCCCTCCTTCTTCTGGATGAAGCCACCAGTGCCTTGGATACGGAAAGCGAAGAAAAGGTTCAACGGGCCCTTGAGTTTCTGAAACACGATCGCACAACCCTGATTATCGCCCACCGCCCTTCCACAATTCAACAAGCCGATCGGTTGGTGACGTTGCAAAGCCCTTGCATCCTCTAACGCTTCTTGCTATAAGTGATATATCTCTAGCCAGGCAAGGGGAAGACCCGGGCATGCCGATCTAGGATTTTCCCTCTATACGAGGGAAGGTAGTTATCTAATTATGAATTTGAAAGAGAGAACAAATGCCCAAGATGAAAACGAAAAGTAGCGTGAAAAAGCGCTTTCGCCTTACGGCGACAGGTCTCGTTATTATGGCTCAAGCAAAAAAACGACATGGAATGCGTAAGCGCTCTCCTGAGATGCGGAGAACCGCCCGTGGCACCACAATCATGAGAGAGTGTGATGCGAAAATTATTCGTCGTTTTATGCCCTACGGTATCTAGGAGAATTGAATCATGGCACACGTTAAACGCGGGACAACCACCCACGCCCGTCACAAAAAAATCCTCAAGCTTGCAAAAGGCTATCGGGGTCGTTCTAAGAATTGTTATCGGATTGCACTTGAGCGCGTCGAAAAGGCTCTGCAATATGCTTATCGCGATCGTCGCACCAAAAAGCGTGATTTCCGTGCTCTTTGGATTCAGCGCATCAATGCAGCAACCCGTGAGCATGGACTCACCTATTCACGTTTTGTGGATGGCCTAACGAAGGCGGGCATTGAAATTGACCGGAAGGTCCTCGCTGATTTGGCTGTGCGAGAACCGGCCGCCTTCAAGACAATTGTTGGTCAAGCTCAAGCTGCTTTAGCGGCTTAGTTTCTAGCCCCCTCACCTGCCCTTTGGGCGACCTCTCCCCTTGTGGGCTAATGTGCGTACACATCTTTTGTACGCGTTCAGGAGGTAAAAATTTTGAAAACAATCCTCTAGCGTCATCCCGGGATTTAGGAAAGGTTAGCGAACGTAAGTGAGCGTTAACTTTCCTTAATACCCGGGACCCAGAAAACACTGAAATCATACACTCCTGGGTCCCGGACACTAAGAAAATCTAAAGCTACGCTCAAGATTTTCTAAGTTCCGGGATGACGCCAGGGGTAATTTACATACCCTCTGAACGCATACTAAAGATGTGTACGCACATTAGCCCACAAGGGGAGAGGTTTTCTTACTTCATAACTTACGATTGTTTCACGTGAAACAATCTTGAGTAAAAGCTTTCAACCTCATCAAGGATAAAGAGCAGCCCACTGTCTCCTATCCTCGCCCCTCTTCCGTTCATCCTGAGCGTAGCTGCAAAGCAGCGAAGTCGAAGGCTGACTTAGACAACCCTTCGACTTCGGTCCTTTCCCTTCGCCAAGCTCAGGGCAAGAACCTACGCTCAGGGCGAACGGCAAAGGGCTATGCAAGAGCTCTAATTAAGAAAAAATTTATTTTTTTACAGAAAGTACTTGACAATCTTGTCTAATTATGGCTTGTTAATATTATTTTGTTATTGTACGGCGTTTTATTATGAAATATTATACTCTTTTTCTCAAAAAAAACCTATGGTTTGCTTCTGTTTTGCTCCTCTCTTCTTTTGTTTGCTCTCAAGAAGGAAGAGCCATGGATGATGGGTGGTTCAATCTAGAGGATTATCTTTTCGAAGACGATTGGCTGGAAGAAGCCACTGATGAACCAATAGCCAGTACGTCGCGGGGAATGGATGTGGATGTAGATCGTGAGAGAGAAGCCCAACCAAGTAGTTCAAGCAGCTCCTCTTCCTCCAGTACAACGAATACAAAAAACCCAGAACCTACAAAAAAACGTAAGTTTGAGGAAGGAGAAGATTCAGGTACATATTCTGAAGAAAGAGAGTCAAAACGCCATCGTAAAGAAAAGCAATCTCCTCCACAAAAAACAAGTTCTTCAGCTCTTATGTCAACTGAAGCTAAGGGGGCAAGTTCAAGCAGCGCCAGCTCAAGTGCAGGTGCTTATGAATTACCCACAACATCAATTTCTTCTGCTGGAACAAGCTCGACGAATAACAAATTAACAC
>Ga0207096_1012_pt1 | contig 32632 bp, 30 predicted proteins | sample Alteio_BWMinHeat_86_FD_153547 | JGI IMG/M metagenome (GOLD analysis project Ga0207096, IMG submission 153547) | Enriched cells from forest soil in Barre Woods Harvard Forest LTER site, Petersham, Massachusetts, United States -... | ecosystem: Environmental > Terrestrial > Soil > Temperate forest >...
GATCCAGGTAACGGCCTGTCTTGGTAATCACGTCGGCCAGGCGCTTGTGATGAGTGTCGGAAAGGTCACGTTGAAACGGTGTAGGTTCAATCGCTTCAATCGGCAGAATGGCAAGCACCACGGGATGGCCGCCCAGTGGTTCCTTGTATGTTCCTATGACACAACCGCCGGCTTTTTCAACAGCGCTCACGATCTCCTTCGCCGGGCCCTCCACTTCCTGAAGCAGGCACTCAGTTGGGAGAAGTCCTTTGGTTCCGGGCTTGGCTTTACGCGGACGACGCCGGGCTGGAGCGCGTTTCACCATCGAAGACATTGTAATTGGAAGGCTAACCGGAGGGTTGTCGGTTCGCGTCCTACCTGAGGAGTCAATTTCTTCAATACAGCAGACGATTGGCTAAAGTATGCGAACAATTGCTGGATTGTTTGGTCTAGTGCTTCGCCTAAGGATTGGCATGAAAAGCTTGCTGCTGTACCTGAATTAAGAAATTGTTCAATACTCGTGATACAAATTGATCTTTCACCCAGAATCGGTTTGGACAGCTGCCCCAATGGGCGTGGGATTGGATTGGCAAGTCTAGGGTGTAGGGTTTCGCTTTCCAACACCCCTCCCAGAAAGAGCGAATGAAATACAAGGTATTCTTCCATTGCGGAAACGAACTTTCGCTCAAAACCAAAGTTGCGAAGGGCCGCGCATGGCTGGATGACACAGGATTGCATGTCGAGGGTCAGAACGGATTTACGATCCCCAGCGGCGACATACTGGATGCCGAATTGTTCAGGCTCCACGGTCTTGGCCGCGTGATCCGCATAGAGTATCGGGGTGGGCGCTTGTTTCTATCCGTGGTTCGTCTAATGATTGGGCAGTTTGCTTTCATTAACTTCCTTAGGACTGGCGCACTACACAAGCAAATAGCTGCCGTTGCGAAGTCGCACTAAGATTTGAGCGGTGTGGAACTGCCGCATCCGATACGGCTGTGTTAGGTTTAAATACCGTCAAGGATTCATCGGCATCGAGCTGGTGGCACATCTCGCGCTGCGGCTGCGCGGGCGACCCTGCTTCTATGACGGGCGCGGCTAGATTCGAGTCCTACCTGAGGAGCCAATTCTTTTCCGACATTTAGCTTCATGTTTTGATTTTTCCTCAATGAATAGTTCTGCCATGATGCATAATAAACGTGCGTCGCAGGTGTATCTAAACGCTCCAGTAGTGTGTCGAATCGCAACAAAATTACGGGATGCTTATGGATAGGATTGTGTGGTGGCACTGAGAAATAGCAACAAAATGTCGGAACAGTGTACAGTCCTGGTAGTAGACGATGAGGAATCCACACGCAGATTCCTGCATTCCGTATTGACAGCCGAGGGCTATGACTGCCGGCTGGCAGATAGCCTGGAACAAGCCGAGGTCCTGCTGCGCCAAAGCCGCATTGACCTCGCTCTGGTAGACCTTTATTTGGGTACTGCAAATGGCTTGAACGTCCTTGATCTTCTCAAGGTCATACAACCGCAATGCAAATGTGTCATCATGACGGCGCATGCAACAATGGAAACGGTTGCGCGCTCCCTGAGCGGGGGCGCTTTGGAGTATTTGAGCAAGCCATTGCTGATAGACGACCTGCTGGCCCTGGTTCGGAAGGTGCAAAGCACCCGTCCTCAATTGACGAAAGACACGCGCCTCGAAGGGCCTTCCCTGGAGACCGCGATCGTCGGACGAAGCCCAAAAATGCTCGAAGTTTATCGAGCTATTGCTCGCGTGGCTGCCAGCAATGCCAGTGTTCTCATCACAGGTGCAAGCGGAACAGGCAAAGAACTGGTGGCACGGGCGATCCACGCGCACAGCGCACGCGTAGAGATGCCTTTTGTGCCTATGAATTGCGGCGCGTTTTCTGAAACCCTTTTGGAGAGTGAACTTTTCGGATACGAAAAAGGGGCGTTTACCGGGGCCGATGCTAATCATCCGGGGCTTTTTGAAGCTGCTCATGGAGGCACGCTTTTCCTGGATGAAATCTCTGAAACGAAAACAAGCTTCCAGGTGAATCTGCTGCGCGCTGTACAGGAGCAGCAAGTGCGCCGGGTCGGCTCCAACAAATATATCCCGGTTGATGTGCGAATCCTGGCTGCCAGCAACTGTAACCTTGAAGTGTTGATCCAGGCCGGCAGCTTTCGTGAAGACCTTTATTACCGTCTGAGCGTAGTTACGATTCAGCTCCCAACGCTGGCCGAACGCAGTGAAGATATTCCGGAGTTGATCTACTACTTTCTCAAGCGCTCCAATGCAAGGAACAAGAGAAACATTCAGATTACTGCAGAGGCGGTGCAATCTTTGAGCCGTATGTCATGGCCGGGCAATGTCAGGGAATTAGAAAATTTCATCGAAAGGCTGGCGATTTTCTGTGCCTCCGGGGAAATTGGACTAGCTGATGTGGAACGCGAGGCTGGCAGCAAACGCCAGTTTGTCACACCCACAGTTGCCGGCAACGGATCGGCATCAACATTGCAGGCGATGGAGCGCCAGCACATTCTGCGCGTTTTACAGGAGGCGGAGGGAAACAAGTCTAAAGCTGCTCGGGCGCTAGGAATTGAAAGAAAGACGCTCTATGAAAAGGCGCGACGCCTGGGAATTGATCTTCAGACGAACAAGCGATGAAGGGCTTTTCGCCAAACTCGGAAATTCGTGGAACATTTTCATTTCGGCGTTGGCTGCGGCTCAATCTCCTGCTGCTGGTTCTAACCGGACTGATCAGCTTAAGCTTTCCAGTCATCAGTCTGAGCCGCAAGCTGGAAGACTTTTACTTCAGGCTGCGGAGTGCCCAGCCTACATCAAGGGATGTCGCCCTTGTATTGATTGATGATTCCGCATTGGCCCGTTACGGAAGATGGCCCTGGCCTCGAAAGCAACTGGCGCAATTGGTGCAAACCGTAAGCCAGTTTCACCCCAAAGCAATCGGGGTTGACATCATTTTGTCCGAACCCGAAGATGAAGCCAATGATTCAACTCTGGCGGCCGCCCTCGAACAAGCGCGCAATGTTGTCTTGCCGTCCAAGATTTCCAGCTCGCTTGAAGGCGGTTTATGGATAGATCCGCTGCCTCGTTTTTCTAAAGCGGCAGCGGCTGTAGGACACGTACAAGCTGTGGTGGATTCAGATGGTCTATGCCGAAGAATCCCGATCGCGGAACCCAGCGCTGAAGGCCCGCGTCTTGCTTTTGTTGCCGAATTAGTCAAGGTTGCGAATCCCGGAACAGCAATGCCAGAAGAAGCCGGCAATTCCCATTCAGCCAATGAGATTGCAGGGACCGATCGTTTTGAACCTCGGTATTTGACCATCAATTACCGCCAGCAGTTTGCTCCTGCGCAATCCGCGCCTCCGTTTGTGACTCTGTCAGCCCGTGATTTGTTGGAGGGCCAGAGGGAAGATTTGTTGCGAGGGAAAATCGTGCTTATCGGCTTTGGCGCGACTGAGCTCAGCGACCGCCTCTTCACCCCAGTGAGCGATCAGAATCCAATGCCCGGGGTCGAGGTGAACGCCAACGCGGTTGACACTCTTCTGGAACACAAACAGATACAAAGTTTAGGGGTAGCTACCCAGATCCCGCTTCTGTTATGTGCCAGCATGCTTTCACTATGGATTGTGATGTGGTGGCCAGGCGGCCGGGGTCTGTTGTGCCTGTCAGCGCTGTTGATCGTGAGATAGCCTGGCAAATTCTCGCTCTCAATACAGAAAAGGCCCACAATCTGAAGGAACGCTCTCTGGAAGTCATCCGAATCTACCGCGGCCTGGTGGAAGAAGACGCGTCGCTGCCGGAGTCGAAGTTCTCCTTCTACCTCGATGAACCGGCACTTGTGACGCTGGGTGTTTGCTACGAGCGGATGCCGCGCTTCGGCGGAGGAGCGTATCACTCGATCTTGCGGCGGCTCGAAACGTTCTCCGACGATCCCCTTCGCACAACGCTCAAGATGCATGAAAAGCGTGCAGCGATGGTCCTCGACCTCGAGGAGCGGGTTGCGGTGGTGGTCAAGAGGCTGAAGGAACGAGGCCTCATTAGCCCTTACCTCCGTTCATTTGTGGTGGCGCGCATTAACCCGCTGCGCTGGATCGCTGGTGATCCACCTCCACTCGAAGAAGTCTTTAAGACAATGCGCGAGCGCATCGCTAAATTCAATGTCGATAAGATCAGGCCCCAAGACCTCGCCGGAGCAGCCGGTCCGCCGGATGAATGATTTGCGTCAAGGTGGAGATCACCTGAGTTCCCAGTGTGAGTTTGTGCAGGTGCTTGGGAGAATTGGCTCCTCAGGTAGGACTCGAACTTGAGCCGTTTTGCGGGCGTCCGAGCCCGCAGGCGAAATCCTGAGCGAAGTCGAAGGACCCCTTTGGAAATCTATTAGGAGAAGAGCGCGGTAAGAATTGGCTCCTTAGGTAGGACTCGAACTTGAGCCGTCTTGCGGGCGTCCGAGCCCGCAGGCGAAATCCTGAGCGAAGTCGAAGGACCCCTTTGGAATCTATTAGGAGAAGAAGCGCGGTAAGAATTGGCTCCTCAGGTAGGACTCGAACCTACAACCCTCCGGTTAACAGCCGGATGCTCTGCCATTGAGCTACTGAGGAGTGTAATAGGCAGGAAAACGGCGCAAAATGGCGCCCCTTGCTTTCTTTACTTTTATATAACAGTTTTACAAAGTTGCCAACTCGCTCCGCCACTTGCTGGTTTGCAAAAACCCAGCTCCCTCGCCTCCGCTGCGCTCGTGGTGCGAATTTTTGATACCAGTCTGGCACCAAAACATTGCTTCCCTGGAAACTGCAGGTCATCATGGGGCTGAAAGTGTGTTTATAGCATTCTGAGGAATGCGGGGCTTTTCATAAGTCCCTTAGGTCCTTGAAAACCTATCTCCCTGCCCGGAGCCCGAATGCCAAGTACTGGCCTTGGAGCTTGGCCTGCCCCTGGCTGGCCGTGAGAGCTGTTTTTAATGGAGCTTACCAATTGCCTATTTGAGACTACTTTCAACCACGCGGCCCTCTCTGTATGTCATTGAATTATAGTGATTTATCAATGCTTGGACTACTCCAAGTAATGGGGGGGTGGGGGAGTAATACTAACCCTGCCATCCCCCAACCTTGCTTAGGAGGTCACCGAGGAACTTGGGGAGTGCCACTTCTCCCTTGGAGCTTGGCCTGCCCCGGCTGGCCGTGGGAGCTTGTAACTTGGAGCTGTTTTTCTGTTAGGCTTTTTGTGCACGAACTGTGCATCTATACTTCGAGGTTTGGCTATGCGAGGAGTTTCCCGCTTGATCTGGCTTTTCTTCCTTTTTCTGATCTCTTCATCCCTGGTCGCAACCCTGGCAATCGCGGAAGGCGATGCAACTACAAGCGCCCCCAATGCCAGCTCTCCGGCCGCGCCTAAACCCCAGCCTGTAGCGGTGGAAGAGACCCTGCACGGCCACAAAATTACCGATCCATTTCGCTGGCTGGAAGATGGCGAGAGCAGCGCCACGCAGCAGTTTGTCCGCGACGAGCTGAACTACACGCGCAGCGTTCTCGATCCGCTCCCCGGACGCGATGCCCTGCATGCCCGCTTGAGCGAACTATTCAGTGTGGGCGCATTGAGCACACCCAATGTTGCCGGAGAATATTATTTTTACCGCCGCCGCGAGGGCAACCAGAACCAGCCTGTTCTCTACGTGCGTAAGGGACTGAATGGCGCCGAGCAGGTGTTGGTTGATCCTAATACTCTGGTTGCCGATGGCACCATTTCGCTTGATTGGTTTTATCCTTCGCATGACGGCAAGTATTTGACCTACGGGACATCGCCCAGCGGCTCAGAGATCAGTACCCTGCACGTAATCGAATCTGCAACCGGTAAACTTTTGCCCGACACCATTGAGCAGACGCGCGCCGCGAGTCTCGCTTGGATGCCTGACAACTCCGGCTTCTATTACACGCGCTATCCCAAACCGGGAGACGTTGCTCCCGGAGAGGAGATGTATAACCGCCATGTCTTCTATCACGCATTGGGCAGCGACCCGGCTAAGGACCGCTTGATTTTCGGCGAGGGCCTCGGTGCCCAGGACTGGCCCAACGTTGTGCTCTCCGATGACGGCAAGTGGCTGCTCATCGATGTTGAGCACGGATGGACAAAAACCGAATTGTTCCTGAAAGATACGTCCAACGATTCGCCTCCGGTGCGTCTTACCACAGGCAAGGAATTCCTTTACACGGGCGACATTTTCGATGGCAATCTCTACATCACGACCAATGAAGATGCCCCCAGGTATCGGGTGTTCAAGGCACCGCTCTCCAATCCCGGCCGCGAACACTGGAAAGAGATTATTCCCCAGGGCCAGGCTGTGCTGAGCAGCGCGGATATCGTCGGCGGGAAAATTTTTGCACATTATCAACAGGACGCAACCTCGCGGCTGAAGCTGTTCTCCACCGAAGGAAAATTCCTGAATGATATTCCGCTGCCTGGAATCGGCAACCTGGAAGACCTGTCGCGCGGCTATCAACTGGGAGGCCAGCACGAAAGTCATGAAGCCTTTTTTCGTTTACCAGTCCTTTACCCAACCCATGACTGCGTATCGCTACGACCTGAAGAGCGGCAAAGTTTCTCTCTTCGCCAGCGTGAAAGCTCCGGTTGACCCCAGCGGCTACGAGGTCAAACAGATTTTTTACCAGTCCAAAGATGGCACGCGTGTGCCCATGTTTATCGTCCACAAGAAAGGGCTGGCTTTGAATGGCCATAATCCGGTCCTGCTGACTGGGTACGGCGGCTTTAATATCACCAATTCACCGGTTTTTCTGCGCGGCGCTTACCTTTGGCTGGAACACGGAGGCGTGTACGCACTGGCCAATTTGCGCGGAGGCGCAGAGTACGGTGAAGATTGGCACCGCGCCGGAATGCTCGATAAAAAGCAGAACGTCTTTGACGATTTCATCGCCGCGGGCGAATACCTGATCGCACAAAAGTACACGGATAAAAACCACCTGGCCATACAAGGCGGCAGCAACGGCGGTCTGTTGATGGGCGCCGCTCTCACCCAGCGTCCTGACCTGTTCCGTGCGGTAATCTGCCAGGTGCCTTTGCTTGACATGCTGCGCTATCAGAACTTCCAGATCGCCAAGCTGTGGATTCCCGAGTACGGCTCCTCCGACGATCCCAAACAGTTTGAGTGGCTCTATGCATACTCTCCCTATCATCATGTAAAACAGGGAACGCTCTACCCTGCCGTGCTCTTCATGACCGCCGACAGCGACACGCGGGTTGACCCCATGCATGCCAAAAAGATGGCCGCATTGATGCAAACCGAAGCCGCCAACGGTCCTGACCGGCCTATTCTTCTCCGTATTGAGCCCAAGGCCGGGCATGGCGCCGGCAAGCCGATCTCAAAGCTGATTGAGGAGAATACTGACATTTATTCATTTCTGTTTTGGCAATTGGGTGTGAAGTAGGAACGCTCACTTGACTTTCGCGCGTGCCCGCGATAACTTCCGAACTTTGCACAATTCAAGAGCGATTTGGAGAGCTGAGTGGCCCCTTTTCAGCGGATGGTAACTTTAACTACCGATTTCGGCATTACAGAGCATTATATCGGCGCCATGAAGGGCGTTATCTACAACGTTAACCCTGCTGCGCAGATCGTGGATATCAGTAATTCGGTCCATTCCTATGATCTGCTCGATGGCGCGCTGACCCTCGCCCAGGCTTATAGTTACTATCCGCCTAATACGTTGCATGTTATTGTCGTGGACCCAGGCGTAGGAACTGCCCGGCGGCCCATCCTGGCCACCTGCGGCAAATACTTGTTCCTGGCGCCCGACAACGGCGTTCTCTCTCTGGTATATGAGCGCGAAGAGGCTGTTAGCGTCCGCCACATCACCTCCCAGCACTATTTTTTGCAACCGATTAGCAACACCTTTCACGGACGGGACATCTTTGCCCCTGTTGCCGGCTGGCTCAGCAAGGGAGTTGATACGGAAAAATTCGGGGAAGTGATTACAGATTTTGTGCGCTTTACCGCGCCCAAACCCAAGCTGGCAGGTGACAATCTATTCAAAGGTATTGTGATCAAAGTGGATAAGTTCGGGAACCTGATCACCAATATCACTCCCCATGACATGCCACAGTTGTTCACCCCCGACCCTCCGGCATTCAAAATTTTTGTCGGCAAAGCCGAGATTACCAAGATGAGAGCCACCTATGCCGAGGGCGCACCCGGTGAGGTGTTTGCCGTATTGGGCAGCATGGGATTTTTGGAAATTGTCACCAATCGCGGATCGGCGCAAAGCAGCATTGGAGTAGGTAAAGGCAGCGAAGTAGGAATTAAGCTGGAATAGGGGCGTGGCGGCCTCTTCGCAAGGTTAAGGGTTTTTGGGTTTAGGCCGTGCGTAGCGGTCCATCTCTGAAGTCCAATGCAAGAATCGGACCAGGTTACTTCGCTCCCGCCACATAAACCCCCAAAACTCCAGAAAACCAATCTTGTTCATCTTCAGACCACAGTAGGTTTCAATGCGCCATTTCAGATAAGGGCTGCGCCAGGGCGTAAGGCGATATCCCCGAGTGGCATTCCAGACGAATTGCAGAAGGTATTTCATTCATCTTTAATTCTAAGGGCTACAGCCGCAATATCGCGATGTTAAAATCAAGTTCTTAGCATGAGAGACGCTCGCCAGACCGCAGAAGAGCATTTCTATACCGCTCTGGATTTTTTTGCCCAAGGCAAACACAATGAGGCCATCAAGGAATACCACGCCGCCATTGACGCCGACCCCACTTACACAGATGCGCTGCACGGATTAGCGCGCATTTACCAGGATCTCGACCGTTACGACGAAGCTATTGCCATTGCACAGAAACTGGCGGACCTTGACCCCGATGACGTGCTCCCGCATACCAGCCTCTCCATCCTATTTCAGAAAAAAGGAATGATCGCTGAAGCCGAGGCGGAAGCCAACCGCGCCCGCGTGCTTGGGTGGAAGCAGCAACTCAAGCAGAGCGTCGCTAAAAAAGATACGGACGGGGCAGCCTAAATCTCATATTTTTTCATCAGATGGCGGAACGACCGGTAGGAGAGCTTGAGCATCTCTGCCGCGCGCGTCTGCACCCCATTGGATTGCCGCAAAGCAGACTGCAACAGCGACCGCTCGATGTCTGAAACATAGTTCTCCAGGTCCAATCCTTCGGCGGGAAAACTTGCTCCCACGGGCGCAGCAGCGGTAGTCGAGCCCGATCTGATTTTCGAACGCTCTACCGGTATTTCGACTTGCAGTTCGTCTGTACTCTCCAGGGCGACGGCGCGCTCAATGGTATTTTCAAGTTGCCGCACATTTCCCGGCCACTCATAGGCAGCCAATTCCCTCAATGATTTTTCCGCGGTTCGCACAATACTCTTCCCCGCGGCGGGAGAATACTTTTTAAGAAAATGCTGCACCAGCAATGGAATGTCTTCCTTGCGCTCGCGCAAGGGTGGCACGTCAATCGGGATCACGCTGATGCGGTAATAAAGGTCTTCGCGGAAGCTTTTCTCGGCTACCATGGCATCCAGATCCTTGTTGGTAGCAGCAATTACGCGCACATCAATAGGAATCTCGTGGCTGCCTCCTATCATGCGAATGCACCGCTCCTGCAAAACACGCAGCAGCTTGACCTGCATGGCCATGGTCATTTCGCTGATTTCATCGAGGAAGATCGTACCGCCATTGGCGACTTCAAAAAGTCCGCTCTTGTTCTGCGAGGCCCCGGTAAATGCTCCTTTGACGTATCCGAAGAGCTCGCTTTCCAATAGTGTTTCAGGAAAGGCGCCGCAGTTGACGGAAACAAACGGCTGGCTGGCGCGCGGCGAGCAGGCATGCACAGCGCGTGCCACTAGCTCCTTGCCCACGCCGCTTTCTCCGTGCACCAGCACGGTGCTTTGCGTTGGCGCTACAGTTCGGATGGTCTGTTTGAGCTGCTGGATGCGCGGGCTGCTTCCCGTAATATTGTCGAGCGAGTTGCGGGTTGAAGCATCGCGCTTGAAAGCGAAGTTCTCACGGCGCAGAGAAATGGTCTCCAAAGCTCGCGTTACTGCTACCCGGATTTCCTCCACCAACCCAGGACCTTTGTGAATGTATTGAAACGCCCCGGCATTTACGGCATTGACAGCGGCTTCATAGTCTTCTACGGCTGTTATCAGAATTACAGATGTTTCTGGTGAGGCCTTTCGGGTATGACGCAGCACTTCGATGCCGTCGTGGTTCGGCATTTTAATGTCACTGATGACCACATCATACAGAGCGCTGCTCAGCTTCTTGATGGCCGCTTCACCCGAGGTAACAGTTTCGATGCGGTGTCCTTCTTTGCGTAGCGAGATTTCCAGGACTTCGCAGATGGAACGAGTATCATCGCAAACCAGGATGCTACCCATTCACTCCTCCTGCCTTCGCGAGCTCTAACCGCCCCTTGTCAGGACCGTGCTGGCTAGAGTCGGCTTTGGGTGGGCGGAGGAACTCAAGCCGAAATTCAGAGCCCTTACCCGCGGCCGAGCTTACTGAGATCTGTCCTTCATGCGCCTGGATAATCTGATACACGATGGCCAGCCCCAGCCCCGTTCCACCTTCAAACCGGGATTGGAATGGTTCAAAGATTTTTTCCATCAGTTGCGAATCCATTCCAGAGCCGGTATCGCCAAAGTAAATCATCCAGGTTTTTTCTTTCTCCATCAAACCTACGGTCAGCGTTCCCCCTCCCGGCATCGCACGCACTGCATTCTCACAGAGGTTCCAGAAAACCTGTTTGAGTTTGTCGCCATCCACGATTGCCAGCGCGTCCGAGGTCGCATATTGACGGACAATGGAAATTTTTTTAACGCTCGACTTTGCCGGGTTCAAGATCAGCGGATGGTTTTCCAGCAAGGCCAGCGTGTCATTCAGCAAAGCGACAAGATTCTGTGGCCTGAACTTGTAACTCTTTTCGCGTGAATAAATCAAAAAGTCGGAGATAATCCGGTTCAACCGCTCTGATTCGCGCGTAACAATCTCCACCAGTGTGCGTTGCTCGTCGTTCAAGGTGGAGATATTGGTCAGCACTTTCACCGAACCAGCAATCGAGGAGAGTGGGTTGCGTATCTCGTGGGCGATGCCTGCAGCCATGCGTCCCACGGCGCTGAGCCGGTCGCGCATTCGAATTTCGTGTTCCAGGCGGCGAAGATCGGTTAAATCGGCAAATGTATAGATATAGCCCAGTTCGCCCTGCTCAGCCACGCGCAACAACGAAACCTTCATTCCAAAGATCTTTTCGGTTCCCTCAGGCGTCACGCAGCGCACCTCGCCCTTGATGGAGGGACTCTCAAATCCAGGGAGCCGGTCGAGAAAGAGCTCCTGAACGTTCTTCCCGATCACGTTTTGCACTCTTCGCTCCAGCAATTTTTCACCGGCGGGATTCAACAAAGTGATGCGGCCCTGCAGATCTGCCGTGATCAAGCCTCCGCTCATCGAATGGATGATACTTTCGTGGAGCGCCTGCAAATTTTCCAGTGCCTGTACGTCTCCCTGCCGCAATTTTGTGCTCAGCGTACTGGCCAGGTAGGCCACGGCAAAGTACGCGCAAAAGTTGACGACGATCACCAGTTGCAGGGTTTTGTTGTCGGGCCGGGACGACATGGAATAGGAATGGAGCAAACCGTATTGCGTAAACTCCAACATCGCGGCAAAGAGAACAAAAGAAAGGCCCGCCGTCAAATATGCCCATACGCGCGGCAACTGAATGCTGGCAACAATAATGATCAGGGGATAGAGAAAATTGAAGGATGTATCGATACCGCCGGTCACATAGAGAAGCGCTGTGGAAAAGGCGATGTCGGTCAGGATCTGCAGGCGCACATGCGCGCGTGTATCATGCCACAGCGCCAGCAGAAGAATCTCGAAAAAAGAAATGGAATACCAGAGAACAATGATGGAAATGAACCCGCGGACCGGAACGCGGACATTGGTTTGCGTGAGCTGGAGAATCGCCAATTCAATGCCCAGCAGGAAGGTGATGATGATGATGCGCACCTTCCCCATCCAACTCAGCCAGGCGCGGTCATTCAGTTCATTCTGCATCGTTTTATCTGAGGACTCCGCAGCCAAAACCAGGCTGCTACGCCCTCGCTCTTGATTCGCGCGTGACAGCGCTCATCAAGAGCTCACCCGGTTATCTATGGGCTCCGCGCTAAACCGCTACGCCCTCGCGCTACGCTCGCGCGATCCGGCGCTCGCTTCGCGCTCACCCGGTTATCTAAGGACTCCGCAGCCAAAACCAGGCTGCTACGCCCTCGCTCTACGCTCGCGCGATCCGCTCACGCTGGTTCGGCGCTTCGCTTCGCGCTCTCCCCCGCTCACCCGGTTTGCTTTGAAGGTGCCGTTTACCCTGCCAGTTTGGCGATCATGGAGAACAGCGGCAGATAAAGAGAAATCACTATGCCGCCCACCACGACTCCCAGGAATCCGATCAAGAGTGGTTCCATAAGCGTGAGCATGTCTTTGATGGCGGCATCCACCTCGTCTTCATAAAAGTCAGCAATCTTCTGCAACATCGCATCCATGGCGCCCGTAGCTTCACCCACACCGATCATTTGCACCACCATGTTCGGGAAAACGCCGCTCTCCCGCAAGGGATCAACTATCGTGCGGCCTTCTTCCACTGCCTTGCGTACCTTCATGATGCTCTGCTCCAGAACAGCATTGCCTGAGGTACGGGCTGTAATAGTAAGCCCTTCCAGAATCGGGACACCTGAAGTAATCAGTGTTCCCAGAGTACGGGTAAAGCGGGCGACCGCAATCTTCCGCAGAATCTGGCCAAGGACCGGCAGTTTCAAAAGCAAGTTATCGAAGAAAAATCGGCCTTGGGGGGTGGTTCTTGAATATTTGATTGCTACTCCGGCGATGATGAGGAGAAGAACGAAAATCCAGCCAAATTTACCGATAACCTCGCTGAGGCCGATAACTACACGGGTCATTAAAGGTAATGTGACATCAAGGCCGGCAAACAGATTGGCAAAAATAGGAACAACCCATTTTAGAAGGCCAGCCACAATAATAGTAGCAATCGAAATGACGGCCGTGGGATACACCAGCGCGGACCGTACGGCCGCTCTCAGTTTGACCGCCTTTTCAACATAGGTTGCAAGCCGCTGCAAAATCACGTCGAGGATACCGCCGGTTTCGCCGGCTTCAATCATATTCGTGGCCAGATCATCGAAAATCTTGGGATACCCGCGCATGGCATTGGCCAGCGTAGAACCACCTTCCACCGTCGTCCGGACACCCGTCAAACATTTTTGGAAGGTCATATTTTCCTGGTTGGCAGCCAGAATTTCCAGGCACTGAACCAGCGGAAGACCAGCATCTATCATGACCGAGAACTGCCGGAAGAAAATGGCGATGTCCTTCGTGGGGACACTGCCTCTGCCAATCGTGGGCAGGTTGAACTCCTTGCCCTTTTCCTTGATCGCACTCGCAGTGATGCGTTCGCGGCGAAGTTGGTTCTGCAAATCCTGCTTGGTGGTAGCATTGCGGTCGCCCGAGACTTTTTCACCTGTGGCAGTTTTTCCTGTAAATGTAAATACTGGCATTTTTCTGTCTCCTGTCTGCGTAACCGAACCGGAGTTACGCTTCCTCCGGAGATACAATGACCTCCGGCCTTAAAGGTCCTTTAGCGTTTCACTGCTACAGCCGGAGTATTCTGCTTCGTAACCAGGCCAACGCCACGGTTGATCATTTCCTGCAACTCATCAGGCATGGATGAGCGTTGCATGGCTATCTCTAACGTAATCTGCTTTTGAAAATACAGCGTAGCCAGTGACTGATTGAAGGTCTGCATTCCAAACTTGTCCTGTCCGGATTGCATGGCCGAATAAATCTGGTGAATCTTGTCTTCGCGGATGAGATTGCGAATGGCGGCATTAGGAACCATGATTTCCATGGCCATGCAGCGGCCTTGACCGCCGACCTTGGCCAGCAGCGATTGGCACAAAATCCCTTCCAGCACCAGGGAAAGTTGCGCGCGGATTTGTGGCTGCTGGTGCGCCGGGAATACGTCAATGACGCGGTTAATGGTGGAAGCCGCTGAGTTGGTATGTAAGGTACCGAACGTCAGGTGACCGGTTTCAGCAATGCGCAACGCCGATTCAATGGTCTCCAGGTCGCGCATTTCGCCGATCAACACCACATCGGGATCTTCGCGCAGCGCAGCCCGGAGCGCATCGGTGAATGATTTTGTATCGGCGTGCACTTCGCGCTGGTTGACCAGGCAGCTTTTATTCTGATGCACGAACTCGATGGGATCTTCGATGGTGATGATGTGGTCGTGGCGCTCGGTATTAATCTTGTCAACCATCGCCGCCAGGGTTGTGGATTTGCCGGAACCGGTAGGGCCGGTAACCAGGATCAATCCGCGAGGTTTTTCACAAAGCTTGGAGACAATTGCAGGCAGCCCCAGTTGCAAGAACGACTTGATCTCGAATGGGATCACGCGAAATACCGCGCCGGTCGCCCCGCGCTGGTTAAAAAGATTGCCGCGGAAGCGCGCCAGTCCCTTTAAACCGAAGGAGAAATCCAACTCCAGGTTTTCTTCAAAGCGGTGCTTCTGCGCGTCGGTCAGCACACTGTAGGCCAACTGTTTGGTCTCCGCAGGGGTAAGCGGCGGCATATCGAGCGGCACCAAGTGACCGTGGACCCGCACTTGCGGTGGCGAATTGGTGGTGATGTGGAGGTCGCTTCCGTTCATCTCCAGCATTTTTCGAAGCAGTTCGCTTAGTGTGGCTGTCATAATTTTTCCAGTCCCCTCGATAAAAATATAAAAACTTTAATGGATGGTCTCGCGCGCCACTTCTTCCAGTGTGGTCACGCCTTCCATGATCTTCACCAGTCCGCTGCGCCGCAGGGTAAGCATGCCGCGCTCAATGGCTTTCTTCTTGAGTTCAACCGCCGACGCACCCACAAGAATTAATTCGCGGATCTCATCGTCAACTTCCATTACCTCATAAAGACCACAGCGGCCTTTGTAACCTGTGCTGTTACAAACGGAACAGCCTTTTCCCTTCTTGGGTTTGGTCTTTTTAGCCTCTTCCGGAGTGAATCCAGCCTCGATCAGCGTCTGCACAGGCAAATCAAGCGCTTCTGCGCAGTCTTTACACACACGGCGCACCAGACGTTGCGCCACAATCATATGCACCGAGGTCGCCACCAGGAAGGGCTCAATTCCCATGTTCATCAGGCGGCTGATGGTCTCAGGGGCGCCGTTGGTATGCAGCGTGGAAAGCACCAGGTGTCCGGTAAGAGCGGCCTTGATGGCGATTTCAGCGGTTTCAAAATCGCGAATCTCGCCCACCAGGATGATGTTCGGGTCCTGCCGCAAAAAAGCGCGCAAAGCTGTGGCAAAGTTCAAGCCAATGGATTCCTTCATCTGCACCTGGTTGACACCATTGAGCTGAAATTCGACCGGGTCTTCAGCGGTCATAATGTTGGTATCCGGCTGGTTCAGGCGAGAGATGGAAGAGTAAAGCGTGTTGGTCTTACCCGAACCCGTCGGGCCGGTGACCAGGACCATGCCGTAGGGCTTGAGGATGGCCTTCTCGAATTTCGTCAGCGATTCCTGCTCGAAACCGAGTTTAGTCATATCGAGGCGCAGATTTTCCTTGTCCAACAACCGCATGACGACCTTTTCACCCCACAGAGTAGGCAGGGTGCTCACGCGATAGTCGAGCTGTTTTTTCTTTCCTCCGATGTTCATCTTGAGCATGATACGCCCGTCTTGCGGCAGGCGTTTTTCGCTGATATCCAGCTTGGCCATGATCTTGATGCGGGAAGTAATGGCGTCCTTCATGCGCAACGGTGGATTCATGATGGGTTGCAACATGCCGTCAATGCGAAAGCGTACGCGATATTCCTTTTCGTAGGGCTCAATATGGATATCACTGGCGCCACGTTTCACCGCGTCGGAGAGAATAATGTTGACCAGCTTGACGATCGGGGCCTCTTCCGCCTGCTTTTCCAGTTGATCAAGGCCGAGGTCCTGCTCTTCCGCAGACAGTTCGACATCGGCATCCATATCGGTTACCGAGGCCATCACCTTTTCCAGATCTTCCTCGTGCGAGACGCTATAGGCCTTTTCAATCCCCTCCATGATGGCAGCCTCGGAGGCCACCACCGGCTCGATATTGAAGCCGGTCATGAACTTGATATCATCCATGGCAAATACGTTAGTAGGGTCAACCATGGCGATCGTGAGCGACGCCCCTACGCGGCTCAAGGGAAGAATCTGGTAGCGTTTCGCGGTGTCATAAGGCACCAGCTTCACAACTGAACCATCAATTTCAAAATAAGAAAGATTAATGGCCGGAACACCGTATTGGCGCGAAAGAAAGTTGGTTACATCTTCGTCGGAGAGAAAACCAAGCTTCACGAGAGCAGACCCCAGGCGGGAGCCACTCTCTTTTTGCATCCTAATGGCCTGGTCTAGTTGCTCCGGAGTAATGACCTTCTCTTTAACAAGCAGGTCTCCCAACCGCTGGGACATACGTGCGTCTCCCTTATTGAATCACCAACCGCAAATTGTGACTCTTTGCGCTAATTTTGTGGCGCAATCTTCCTGGGGGAAAAAAAATTGCGAGTTTGGCGAATCGTAGTCTGAGTGACAGAAATTGTCAATCGAGATTTGTTGTCTCCTTGGTAACGAAAGGGAGACTGCCTAGGTTTAAGATAGTGCTAGAACTAAAAGAACAGCTGGCACATATCCGGTATTTGCTTTGCTTTCATGCAATTAGAATAAAAATAACAAGTGACAACAATGCAAAAAATCCACCGTATCTACACGGTGTTGCGCACCTTCTACGGACCTCAATCCTGGTGGCCGGCGAAGACATCCTTTGAGGTTGTGGTCGGGGCATATCTGACCCAAAACACCTCCTGGAGCAACGTAGAGCGGGCGCTGGGCAGCCTGCGCAGGGCGGGCAAACTCAGTGTAGAAGGAATGAGCTCTCTTTCTGTGGGAAAGCTGGGGCAACTCATTCGCTCTTCTGGATACTTTCGCCAGAAGTCTCGCAGCCTTAAGGCGTTTCTTGCCTATCTTGATGCCCGCCATGCCGGCTCCTTGCGCAGGATGTTCGCACGCCATCGCACAACCCCTGCCGCCTTGCTGGGGCTTCGCGAAGAGCTGCTGGAATTGCATGGAATAGGCCGAGAAACCACGGATTCTATTTTGCTTTATGCCGGAAATCTTCCAATCTTTGTTGTGGACGCCTATACTCGCCGCATACTCGTACGTCACAGCATTATTTCTGAGGATGTAAGCTACGAAGCAATACGAAAACTGGTTGAGAAAGCTCTGGGCCCACGGCATGGCAGTGAAAAACCATTTCGCACGAGGCCTGCGGCAGTAATACGCAGCGATTTGGTCCGCCATTTCAACGAGATGCATGCTTTGCTGGTTCGCGTGGGGAAAGACTATTGCTACAAATCGGATCCCAATTGCGAAGCTTGTCCCTTGCGGAAGCTTCTTCCTGGACAACTTTTGCAAAAGCATAGCGGGAAGGATCATAGCGGGTGAGCGGCGGGCCGAGCGCTGTCCGGTGCGAACCAAAAGCGAGGGCAGAGCAGCCTGGTTTTGGCTGCGGAGCCCTTAGAAAGAAGCCCCATGCGGGAGCCACGGGCATGCGGCAATGAATTCCTCAAAATTCTGGTCCGGCCCTGACGCGGAAATCTTGGTTCCATAAGCACTGGCGTACCATGCAGTCCAGCTTGCAATGTCGTCAGCCAGGTTGCTTCCGGTGAGCTGCCGCAAGGCATCGAAAATCCACGTGCGTCCCACCGCATCAATCCTGGGATCGGCAGCAAAACGCAACAGGCTGGGTAGCAAGTCATGAACTTCCGTGTTTTTGCGAGTTTCAAAGTGGCGTGTCATAGACGAAGTGTAATTCGGAGCGTACAGGCGCCATTTGACCCCGGCAAGTTACGAAAGTAACTTTGGCGTTGGTGGTCTTCAGAGTTTGCTGGCGTTCAAACTGTCAGGCGACTTTCTGAATCCTGAATCCAACAACGGGCGAACTCCATCAAATCTATATCGGATCTATAGAGTTAGGGATGCTATAATTCAGCAAGTTAGGAATTTTTCCTAAGGTTTAAGATTTTAAGGAGACATATTCAAAATGGCGTCTACAACCACAACAACGAATGTTGAAACCGCTCCGGCCCCTGCAAAGACTGCGCCCCTCAACCTGACACCGAACGCAATTGTCAAGGTGAAGGAGATCATGGCCCAGCAAAACCCGGTCCCGGCTGGACTGCGCGTAGGCGTGGTTGGCGGCGGGTGTTCCGGCTTTTCCTATTCCATGGCCTTCGAGAACGCGGCTGGAATGATGGATAAAACCTTTAACTTTGAAGGCCTCAAAGTTTTCGTTGATGCTACTTCATTGATGTACCTGAACGGTTGCATAGTTGATTATGTGGACACGCTTGAAGGTTCAGGCTTCAAGTTTGAGAACCCGAACGTAAAGAGCACTTGCGGCTGCGGCTCCTCATTCAACGTGTAATCAGCATAAGAAAAACAGAATTCAGCCCTGCGCCCTGGCGCGGGGCTTTTTATTTATTGAATTTATTGATCACGTGAAATGACGCCAGAAAGCGCCGTTACTTTGGTTATTGAGGGTTCCTGGTGTTGTTAATGGAATTGTTCCTATTATTTCGTATTGTTATTTAGGTTCTGTTGCTGGAACATTTGCTGCCCTACTGCCACATCCATTCGTGGATCGTAGAAAAACTGCCAATCGTTATAGTGGTCCTTGCCGTTCACTTCCTTGATGGAAGCCTTGGTGCTCGTGCTGGAAACCCCCACGATCGGCCCACCGCCAAAGATTTGCCCTGGCTTTAATCCATTGCTGTCCGTTTGAGATCCCGTCTGTGGCTGGTTCCCCGGCTGGTTTCCCTGTCCCGTGGGCTGCGTACCGGGTTGGCTGGCATCAAGAGTACCGTTGGTAACCGGATTCGGGATAGGAGGCGTTATAGGAGGAATGCTATTGGGACTGACATTATTACCAACGTTGTTATTCGTGCCATTTTGGGTCAGGCTTTTGCCAAAAAATCCTGTGGGTTGATAATTAACGTCCAGCGGATGCAGCAACTTGAATTCCTTGCCTGTAATTGGGTCTTTGTACTCGCGGCGTAGAAAGCGAAGATGATTGGTGTCCTTGAGCTCATCGACGCTGTTGGGATAACGGCCGAATTTTCTGTAAAAACGCCTGATGGCACGGGCATATTGATCGCCACGGTGGATTAGCTCCTCTTCCTGCGTCCGCTTCATGTCCACAGCAACCGCGGGGGCTGCCTCCACGATCGCCAGAGTAAGCAAAGCCAACATGAATAGAATCACCAGTATGACGTAGCCGCGCTCACCGCGTTTCCGCACCACCTTTCCCGGAATTGGCCACAAACGCCTCACGTCAGCTTCTCTGTCAATGGAATAGTCTGCGTGTTTTCATTCAGCACGTCTTCAATATCAACCGATGTGGCAGTGATGCGCACGATCTTGTAGCGGCGGTCCACGATATCACCTTCGCTGGCGATAAAAATATCATCCCCTTGCGACAGAAAGGCCTTTTTCGGTTCCCCTGGTTTGTTGGCAAAACCAAAAAATTTCAATGGGATATCCGGCGGCCTCGGACGCCCAGGCACGACAAGAGGCTGGCACCATCGCATTCCACGGCTCGGCCCTCCCGGCTGAGCGCATACCGGCGCCACTGCAACGACAGGGGGATCGGGCTCGGCTTTGAAAATGTTGCGGCCGGTTCCGTTGTAGACCACACCCTCGCTTGCAAGCAATAGATCGGTTCGCAAAGAAGGATCAAGGCTATCGCCCACCCGCGACTTTACGGCCGCCTTGTGCGCTGCCAGACGTGACTCCGTAGCGGGCGTGCTTGCTCCGGGCTGGCTCGCGTTCGATGCCGAGGCAGTTGCCGGCGAGCCCCTATCGAAGACCATGTAGACAAAAAGGACCAGTGCAAACACCATCAGCCCGGCTGTAATGATGACCTTCTTCGGATTATCCGCGCCTAGTTTCATATTGATTTCAGCTTAACTCGTCAGTTTAATGGGCTGCTTGTTGTTATTGAGCACGTCCTCAATATCAACGGTTGTGGCATTAATGCGCACGATCCTATAACGGCGGTCGACGATGTCGCCTTCGCTGGCAATAAAAATATCATCCCCTTGCGATAAAAAGACTTTTTTCGGTTCTCCAGGCTTACTGGCAAAGCCAAAGAATGTCAGGTTAATGGGAGGAAAAGGCGTACGGGGAGGTGGCCCGATAGGATTGCACCATCTTAATCCATGACTCGGCCCACCCAATGGAGCACATGTCAGCAGAGTACGCGTAATAATATCAGGTTGCACTTTGAAGATATTGCGTCCATTTCCACCATAGACTGGCCCCTCACTGGCCCTCAGCAGGTCGGCTCGCAAAGAAGGATCGAGGTCATAGCGCGGATTAGTTCTCACGGCTACCGGGGGCTGTTTCACGTTGAATCCTGAAGCAGTTGTCGGCGCGCTCTTATCGAAGACCATGTAGACAAAAAGGACCAGTGCAAAAACCATCAGCCCGGCTGTAATGATGACTTTCTTCGGATTGTCCGCGCCTGGTTTCATGTTGATTCAGCTTAACTCTTCAAAAATGTCTGCGCTTTCAGGGCCAGTTTGACCCCACCGCCCTGGTCACCGGACAGACCGACGCTTTCCACGATAAAAAATATCTTGTCGCGTTCCATGCCATTGATGAACTTAACCAGTCCTGTGTAATCTCCCTCAAGATTGGCGCCGATATCAACTTCGGTCAGATTGGGCATGTCAGACGGTTTGTTTTCGTAGGATGCCTGCGTGATCCGTATCTTGCTTTGTTCAGCCAGCTTGCCCAATTCTGTAGGGATGGCAGAGTTTTTCTCCGGCAAGCGGTCTTTGTAGAAAGTATTCAACTGCTTCTCCGCATTCTTGAGCTTTTCGTCCATGCCCATCAGCGGCTCGTATTCTTTGCGTTTGAGCTGAAGATCGTTTTGGGCTTGTTCAAGATCATGTTTCCTGATCTCGGGAGGGCTTGTCAGAGGCGAAAACAGAAAGGCAATTACGATGGCATCGACCACCAGCAAGCCGATCATGACAGCTTGCATGCGTTCGCGGGTTTGTTTCAGGTTCGGCATTCTATTCTGCACCATTTCCCCGGTTGGCGGAAATTACAGTATGGTTGTTACCGGCGGGAGTTTTGCTGCCCACGGCAGGCTTGCTGCTGTGTGGTCCTTTTTCTTTCTCGGGCACGTGTAATTGTGGAACGTAATACGCGCGCAGCTCAAATTTCATGGTGTCACCACCAGGCTGGGGCTGCTGTGTGTTTTCTATACGCAGAATCGCATTGCGGAAATAGCGCGACTTTTCCAGATTCTGCAGCAATTCAATGCCTTTGTCGCGGGAGTCGCCCGCCGCCGTGATTGTTACCTCGATTTGGCTTTCTTTATCCAGTTTGGGCTCGATGGAAACAATATGCACCCGCGTCGGCATGAGGGTCTCCATGTCTGAAAAGACCTGCGACCAGGCAAAAGACTTTATGGCAATGAGCCCGTTCACGAAAGCCGCTCGATCGCGCGTACCGCGGTTTTCCGGGCGGTTCAGGATAACTCGCGCCTGATTTTTTTCGTCATCCAGGTCGCTGATTTGCTTTTGAATGGCTGCAATCTGTATTGAGATGGAGCGCGTGCTCGTCCATTCGTGGATGGCAACCGCGATCAATACAATTGTCACCAGCGCCAGCAACCCCAAAGCTGCTCCCCAACGGCGATAAAAATTACCTGCGTCCTCATACGGGTGTGAAGCGAGATTGATGTTCAAACGCATATTAGGAAAGCAAAGCTCCTGCCACTCCGGCCAGAAACGAAGCTGATGTCCCGCCGGAAAGGCCGCCGCTGACGTAACGTTCAGGAACCAACTCCTCGATAGGCACTGTCAAACTGGATTGCAACACCGGGGCAATTTCCGCGGCAGAAATATTTCCACCTACCAGCACGCGTTCCACCTCGGAGCCGAAATTATCCTGAAAAAATACCATGGAAGGATGAATGTCTTCGACCAGACGGCCGGCTTCCATCGCCTCCGATACTGCATGGTCCATATTGCGGAACAAGCGTAAGGTTTTCGCATCCACGATGGCCAGGGTTGTCATGGATTCCGAAGTCTTGATCACGAGTGTGGGGCGACTGGCATCCACAATTCCCAGCGAAGCCAGGCTGGAGGGCACCACAATACCCGGAGCGTAACCGGCTTGCACCAATGCCGATTCGTATTCTTCAACCACGCTGGTCAAGGCCACTGCGGCCACAACCTTCAGGCCTTCTGCCGAGCGGTCAACATGATACGAGATGACAGCCTTTTCCACGTCAAAAGGCAATGACTTGCGCAGGCGAAAACGAATCACACCCACGGCTTCTTCGTACGAATCCGGTAGTGCATCAAAATCCAGCAGAATCACCCGAACCGCCGGGTCGGGAAGGACCACGATCACGTCCCGGAGCCGTCCGCTGAGCGCCCCCAGCGCATCTGCCAGCACAGCACTGAGGGTACCGGTATCGTTGATGTTTTTCCCGGTAAGCGAAGGCGTCAGTATTCCCGGAGGCAGAGCGCGTGATGTATGAATTTCGATATGCTGTCCACCTTCGTTGACGCGGGCAGCTACCACACGATCGCTGCAAATTTCACATGCCAGCGTAGGACGCGCGTTCTTGGATGTGCGAGTTGCCATTTAGCGTGATGTCTCGATGAAGGTGACCTTGTTGATTTCTTTCAGGGTAGTAATTCCAGCTCTGACCTTAGCCAAAGCCGATTCGCGCAGGAATTGCATGCCTTCCTCGTGGGCCGCCTTGCGGATTTCCGAACTGGGCCTGCGGGAAAGAATCATCTCGCGGATGCGGTCGCTCAGATCCAAAAGCTCATGGATCGCTGTACGGCCTTTGAAGCCGGTTCCAGCGCACTCAATGCAGCCAGGCCCCTCGGAGAAGCTAAAATCACGCCACTCCGGTTGATTGAGCCCGCTGGCCTCCAGGACATCTGCCGGATAGCGCACCGGGGTCTTGCAGGAATCGCAGATGATGCGCACCAGCCGCTGGGCCAGAATGCAGTTGAGCGCAGAGACAAAGTTGTAAGGGTCCACGCCCATATTCATGAATCGCCCCAGCACGTCCACTACGTTGTTAGCGTGTACCGTAGTGAAAACCAGGTGGCCAGTGAGCGCCGACTGTATGGCGATCTGCGCTGTCTCCTGGTCGCGAATCTCGCCGACCATGATCTTATCGGGGTCGTGGCGCAAAATGGAACGCAATCCGCGGGCAAATGTGAGGCCCTTTTTCTCGTTCACCGGAATCTGGGTGACGCCGCGAATCTGGTACTCCACCGGATCTTCAATCGTGATGATCTTGTCTTCGTCGGTCTTGATTTCGTTCAACCCAGCATACAGCGTAGTGGTTTTTCCGCTGCCCGTGGGGCCGGTGACCAGCACCATGCCATAGGGCTCTGCGATGAACATCCGGAAGCGCTTGATATCTTCAGCGCTGAAACCCACAACATCCAGGGTAAGATTGCGGAACTTCTCACTCATGGATTCCTTGTCGAGCACGCGCAGCACAGCGTCCTCGCCATGAATCGAGGGCATGATAGAAACACGAAAATCAATGGGACGCCCGCTGTATCGCACGCGGAAGCGGCCGTCCTGGGGAACGCGGCGCTCAGAGATATCGAGTTCACTCATGACCTTGATGCGGGAAATGATGGTGGAATGGTGCTCCTTGGCAATCGACTGCATGGCCTGCTGCAGCACGCCGTCAATCCGGTATTTGATGACCACGGAATCATCCCGGGTCTCGATGTGAATATCACTCGCCCGACGCTGCAGTGCGGTAAAGATCGTAGTATCCACGAGCCGGATGATGGGGCTCATGTCCTCATCGGCAGTGATTCTCTCGATGGAGATGGTTTCATCTCCATTTTCGCTGTCCCGAATGACATCCAGGGCAAATCCTTCGCCGGCTTCTTCCAGCACACGCTGCGATTGCTCGGTCTTCTTCAGAATGTCGTTGATTTGCGAGAGCGTGGCCACCTTAGTGAGGATGGGCTTGCCCAGCAGCAGCCCGATCTCATCAATCATCATCAGCCGGCTCGGATCAGCCATGGCGATGGCCAGCCGCCCATCGGAGAGATTTTCCAGGGGCACGAAATTGTAGCGGAACATTAAATCCACCGGGATCGAACGGAACAACTCGTGCTGAATATGGAAATTACGAAGATCAATGAACTCGCTGCGGTAGCGGCGCGCCAGGTCGTGTGCGCGCGAGTATTCTTCGTCAGCACTTCCGGTGAGGATCATTCCATCAGCCACACCGTTGACGAACAAAGATTTGTTATCTGGCATAAAAGACCAACCTTAAAGCAAACACCGTAGTTTTAGTGTCCAAGATTGCCATTGGCTCCGAGACTAAAGATGGGCATGTACAAGGATATCAGCACACCGCCCACGATAATGGCCATTCCGATCAAAATAACAGGCTCGATCAGTGACATGGCCGCAGCCATAGTAGTTTGCACATCTTCTTCAAAGAATTCAGCGACCGAATTCAACATGGGCCGCAGAGCTCCTGTGGACTCTCCCACCTCAATCATCTCTACCGCCATATCGGGAAATACTTTAGTGCTTTCCAGGCTGCTGGCCAAGGGTTGCCCTTCCCGCACCTTGACGGTTACGTCAGAAACCGCATTCGCGATCAGCCTGCTTTCCATAGAACCGGCAGCGGTCTCAAGACAGGTAACCAGGGGCAAGCCGCCGGCCAGGAGCGTCGCCAGGGTCCGGGAAAACATGGCAATCTGGTATTTCAGCCAGATCTCGCCCAGAAACGGCAGCTTGAGACGCAGGCGGTCAATGCGCTCTGCCCCAGACTGTGTTTTTCTCCATCGCATTACAAACAGAATGAGGAAGGCGACAGCAGATCCAATAATCCAAAAATATTTTTGGGCTATCGTGCCAAGATTCAACATGAAAACTGTAATGGCCGGGAGTTGGGCATCCAATTGCCCGTAGAGTTCACCGAATTTGGGTACAACAAAGGTGATGAGGTAAGTCAGGACCACAGTGACCGCCACGATCAGAAGCGTCGGATAGACCAAAGACGAAAGCAGCTTCTTGCGAATCGTTAATGTTACCCGCTGGTACGAGATATAACGCATCAGCACTTCTTCCAGGTTTCCGCTCTTTTCACCTGCCAGCAGGGTTGTCGTGTAAATACGGGGAAACACTTTCTGTGCCGTAAAGGCGGCTGAAAGTGGCTCTCCTCCCTGCACACGTAAGCGGACATCCTCCAGGAGCGACCGGAAATAAGGGTTCCTTTGCCGCTGCGCCAGCAGTTTGAGCCCAGTCAAAATAGGTAAGCCGGCATGAATGAGCGTATAAAATTGCTGATTGAAAACAACGAATTCCTGGAGCTTGATGCGCCGGCGCTGGGAAAAATTGACCTTTCCTCCGGCCAGCAGGCCGCGGGAGCGGATGGATTGAATATACAACCCCCGCTGTGAAAAACGGTCGCGGACTTCAGATTCGTTGTGAGCGCTTTCTACCTGCTCGGTCACATGGCCACGCTCATCGGCCAGCTTAACCAGAAATTCGGGCATAGAAAATTACTCCAAGTTTAGCACTGTCTAGGGAGCAAGGCTGTTGCCCTCGAGAACCTCGACTCCATGGGGTGGGCTGAAATCAAACAGATAATCGCCTGCTTCCGCATTTTCTTCCAGGTTCTCGAAGCGGAATTCTGTCCTTGAGCCGTCATTCTCATGAATGACAATGCGAACAATTTCATATTGAGGAGTGATTTCGAGCAACACATCGGAAATCTGATCGCCCATAGATTTTGGGGCACCCCGCAACATCCTGTGGCCCGCTGTTATTGGTGTTTCATCGGTTGCAAACGAGAGGCCCGTCAATTCCTTTTCCAGCCTGGTCTTGCCTAACAGGTAACGCAATGGCGAGCGCACGTCATCCAGTGCCTTGACCTCTGTCTTGCGGACCTGTTGCTCTCCTGGGACATAAAAATAAGCGGTCTTACCATCCGTGATAAAAAGCTTGGGACGGGGAGAGTTGTACTCCCAGCGCATTTTCCCGGGCTTCTTCAGGATAAGTGTGCCCTTCTCCAAGCGCGTCAAACCGGCGCCTTGGTACTCTTCCGCGAACTTCGCCCGCAGAGTATGCATGCGGTTGTAATGGTCATCCACGTGGGCCGCAAATTCAGAAACTGGCATCTGGGCAAGGCTTAGGACGGCCGTTCCGCAGAACAACCCAGCTAAGACCAGCACCTTCCAGAAGAATTTCGGCTCAATTCTGTACATGCATGATTTGGATGCAGCTTACTTGCCCCTAGTGCTTAAGTCCATATCACTTGGTTGCTGCCCTGGAGGCAGGCCCTGGGTGATAAAGGGAAGCTCACGATAAAACTCTACCATCACGTGCCCGTCAGGAAACAGCTCATAGGGATACCCCAGGGGATCCCTAGGGACGCTCGGGAGCACATGGACGGCAACGAGTTCGTTAAACCCGGCAGGAAGGTGCCCTGTTCGGGCTGCATAAGTGCGGGCAAGAGCTTCAAGTTGCAAGACATCCTGGTCTACCTGCAATGCCCGCAGATGCTTGATGGCATTATCACGAATCAGACCATCATTGAAGCTTTCATAAACGGCTTGCCACAACATTTGGGCGGTTTGGTAATCACCGCCTTTTTGCAGAGTTCTCGCTGCTATGACTTTTAAAAAAGGATGCGCACCGGGGATCTTTGAACCCTGTTCAAAAGCTCGTCCTGCCGCCGGGTAGTCCTTGAGTTCCATGTAGTAAATAAAGCCGAGCCCCTGATACAGCCTCCAGGAATCGGGGTTTTCCCGGATTCCCTTTTGCAACAGGGCCGCTGCCTTGAGCGGTTCGCCGGCCCCCCGTGGCGGGGGTTGCGTCAGAAATATAGAGCCGAATTCATAAGCCGGGATCAAGTGAGTATCCAGGTCGGTAGCCATATCCAACAACGGATACAGCAACTTATACTGACTGGCGTTCTCAATATGTTTGGCCCCAAAGTACTGCACCACCCGCGTCCAATAAATATCAGCAACCAGCCCCTCAAATCCCACACTCATTCGCTTCACGACTTTTGAGGAGGGTATATACAACACCTCTTCCAGAGTGGCCGCTGGCCGCAGTTGGTCTAGTCTGCTCTCCACCAGCATCGACCCGGCAAAGCATACCACCAGCAAAACTGAAAAAAATGCATTTGGCCTTCTGGATTTCATTTGAGGTTTCGGCGCTCGAAGATGAGAACAGCCCCAGACACAACCGCGCACGAGTACAGTGCGGCATACAGGGTGTTATTCGCAAAAAGTGCGAAGGTGATGGGTTGATCATGCGCCACCGACGAAATTACATTTAAAGAACCGAAATTGGGTAACGCATAAGCCACCCCGGCTATGACCCAATGCACCGTTCCCTCGGAAAGTTTGGCGAAATTCTTCAAATCATCGGCGAAGGTGCCGATGACAAACAACGCAAATGCGAAAATTGCGGAAAAAATAGGGGTCGAAAAAGAGGAGAACAGAAGCGCAAGAGCGATGACAATGACGAATTGCAGCACAATAAAATAAATTGCCAGCAGGATATTTAAATCTGATGGGTGAAGGCCGTGAGAGACATAGAAAAGTGCGGCATAAAAACCCAATGCCATGAAGAACGTATTCACTCCCAGGGTTTCAATGAGTCCAAAAAATTTGCCGATAATAAATTCCCATCTGCGGACTGGCCGCGCCAGGACGGTATAGAGCGTCTTCTTTTCAATTTCCTTGGAAACCAGTTGAGTGCCGATAAAAATCGCAATGACAACGCCAAAAATCGAAATGGAAGTCAGGCTCAGGTTGATGACTACAATTCGCTCGATATCCAGTGAAATCTGGCCGAAAAGAACTGCCGCAGCTACAAGCAAGAGCGCAAACAAGATCAAGTTGTAAAGCACCCGGTCGCGAACGGCTTCACGAAAGGTATTCGCAGCAATGGCGGCAATACGCTGGGTCATCGTGCGACCTCCAGTGCAGATTGGGGCTTTTCTCCGATTTGCTGAATGAAGTAGTCTTCCAGACTGGAACGCACAGGGTTAACAGAAATAATCTGCCCGCGAGAATTGCGGATAATTTCCAGCGCCCGGTCGAGTTCCGCTACTGGCACAATGGCGTGCGTGGTAGGGCCATGGATCTTGCATTCCGCTCCCAAGGCCTTGATTGCCGGCAGTGCTGTCTCACCGCCGGCCCAGAGGATTTCCGTTTGATTCGCTTTTTCGGCGCTGGTTACGAGCTCCGAAACCACGCCTACACCTCGCAGCTCGCCCTTATGAATCACCGCTACGCGGTCGCAGAGCGATTCGGCATCGGCGAGAATATGGGTGGAAAAAAACACCGTTTTGCCTTCATCTTTCAGGGTGTTAATAAGGTCCCGGACCTCTCGCCGGCCGACGGGATCTAACCCCGACATGGGCTCATCCAGAATTACCACCTGCGGATCGTGCAGGATTGCCTGCGCTATGCCAACCCGTTGCAACATGCCTTTGGAAAACTTTCGGAGCTGCAACTTGCCCACATCCGCAAGCCTCACCCGCTCCAGAACCGCGTCCACGCGGCGCTTGCGCTCAGCCGCGGGAACGCCCGAAAGCCAGGCAAAATACTCCAGCAGCTCGGGTGCGCTAAGGTGGTCGTAAAAGTAGGGCTGCTCAGGAAGAAAGCCGATCATGCTTTTGACTTTGGGATCGCGCCAATCCATACCAAGAATTTTTGCTGTCCCCTCGGTCGGAAATATCAATCCCACCAGCAGTTTCAGGGTCGTGGTTTTGCCGGCTCCATTGGGCCCCAGAAAGCCAAAAACTTCGTTTTGCTCTACGCTGAGATAAAGAGGCTCAAGACCGGTCTTTTGCTGCTTCCGCCAAAAGCCCACGGTGTAATTCTTCTGAAACCCTAGAATTTCAATCGCTGGCATATTTGGTTCCGAAACGGAATAGAGTGCGGCACTATTATAAGAAATCTTGTCAAAAATATTCTACCTATTCCTGAGGTTCAGCCGGGGCAATTATTATCTCGAATCTGCGCTGCAATAATCAACGTTCCTCCCTGCCGAATTAAAGTTCCCAGGGCCAGCAGAGGAAGCGCCCCTGCAGAAAACGCAACCCCACCCAGCCAGCTTGTCCCCCGCTGGAGCGCACCTGCCGCATTCTTGCGATGCGTCAGTTGATGAAAGAATAAATTGGGCGTCGGCAGCAATCGGTTGAGAATGCTTTGTGTCCATCCCAATAAATCGTATTCAAACTCCTGGTGCCAGCTTCGCAGCAGATTGAACTCCGTGGAATCGAGCAGCTTCTGCAATGACTGGTATGTGAAATGGTACAGATGCCGGGGAACATCCAGATGAAACCAGCGATCACCAAAGCATCGCGCCTGCAAACCACCGGCATCAGGGACAGCCAGCAGCAATAGGCCAGAACGTGGATTTAACAGCTTTCGTGAAAAATCAATCGTGGCATGGGCGTCCTGCATGTGCTCCAGGCTGTGCCATAGGGTAATACAGTCAAAGGGCGCGCGTTTTTCTACAGCCGTCAGGTCCGTCTCGACCGCCAGTCCTGCGCTACGAGCCAATGAAGCGTTCATCTCCGTGCCGGTAACGTTCCATCCTGCATTGCGGGCGTGCAGCAAGAAGGTGCCGTCCCCACAACCAACGTCGAGAATACTTCTGCCCTTCCCTGCTCCAGCAATTTGCGTGAGCAACCGTACTCGTCGTTGTGCGCAATAACGGGCAGTAAAACTGTGCCTTCCACCGTGATAGCTGACATCGTAGTAAGCTCCCAGATTCCCAGGAACTGGGTGGGTGTGGCCCAACCCGCAACTGCTGCAGGCCAAAATGGAAAACTTTTCTCCGCTGCCCGGGTCCATGACCCTGGAAAATTTTTGGGCGAGAGTTCCTCCGCATGCGTTGCAGCATAGGTTCTTCGGTTGTGTCGCAGGAAGAGATGGAGAGTCGGTGGACAAGGTTATCGGGCAACTTCCTCGTAATAATCCAAAAACAGTTTACGGCCGACCGTACTGAAGATTCTGAAGTTCCCAAGGTGCATCTTCTGCAAGCGGTACTGCATGGAGGTGGCCAGCACTCCGAAGCCGTACTTTACGCTGCGACGAAAGTTAATGGAAGAGGCCTCGGCAAAATACTTTGTCGGGCAGGATATTTCTCCAATCCGGTAGTCGAAATAAGACACTTGGGCCAGCATTTCATTATCAAAGATAAAGTCGTCGGTATTTTCCTCCAGTGGGAGTGTGGACAATACTTCACGGGAAAATGCCCTGTAGCCCGTGTGATACTCCGAGAGCTTCTGCCGCATGAGAATGTTCTGAAATGCGGTCAAAAAACGGTTGGCTACATATTTATAAAGCGGCATTCCACCTTTTAACGTCCCCTTGCCCAGGATGCGTGATGCCAGAACGACATCGTACTCTCCGTAGGCAATCATCCCTGCCAAAGAGACGACGAGCTTGGGAGAGTATTGATAATCGGGATGCACCATGACGACGATGTCGGCATTGCGGCGCAGCGCCTCACGATAGCAGGTTTTCTGGTTCCGTCCATACCCCAGATTCACTTTATGAACAAATGTAGTGAGGCCAAGTTCGCGGGCTTTGGCTACGGTTTCGTCGGAGCTGCCGTCATCCACGAGAATGACTTCATCCACGACCTCCAACGGCACCTCGCGATAGGTCCGTTCCAGGGTTTTTGCGGCGTTATACGCCGGCATTACGGTTATAATCCTTTTACCGTTCAGCAAAACGTCACTCCCTCAAGCTATAGCTGCAAGTTTTATCACAGGAGTCCAGGGTTGAACACTACCATTGCAAAAGAACAGGATACTTCTTCTCCACATTCGAAATATCGGCTTTTCGGCCGGCAAGACTTACCTGTACCTGAAGGTGGACTTTTTGCTTCTGTCCGCAAACAAAAACTCCTGGTCTCATTACTCTTAATCGCAGTTACACTCTTACTTTATGCACCGCTCAAGGAACACAAGTTTATTAACTATGACGACCCTGCCTATGTGACCTCGAACCTACGGGTGCAACAAGGCCTAAGTTGGAAGAATGTCATTTGGTCTTTCAAGACCACCTCAGTTGCTAATTGGCACCCACTAACTTGGATTTTCTACCTGCTGGATTGTCAACTTTTCGGCCTTAATCCCGCAGGACACCATTTCACCAATCTTCTCTTGCATGTCATCAATGTCGTTGTTTTGTTTCTCCTGCTCCACCGCGGGACCGGTGCTCTATGGCGGAGTGCATTTGTGGCGGCTCTTTTCGCTTTGCACCCGCTGAACGTTGAGTCGGTGGCCTGGGTCGCCGAATTGAAAAACGTATTGAGCACATTATTCTGGCTTTTGACCATCTGGGTCTACGGTTGGTATGCGCGCAACGTCAACTGGAAGCGTTATCTGGTAGTGGTTGTCTTGTTTGCTCTGGGCTTGATGGCGAAGCCGATGCTTGTGACTCTGCCATTTGTGCTATTACTGCTGGATTACTGGCCACTTCAACGAATGAGGTTGGGGCACAGCCAGGACTCGAACCCTCAATCTAAGGATTTCTTTGCGCTCATTCTTGAAAAAGTTCCCTTGATATTGCTATCGGTCGCAAGTTCTGTCATCACCGTCATCGCTCAAAAATCTGGCGGGGCACTGGCGCCGGCATCTGCCATTCCGCTGCGAGCGCGTATCTTCAATGCGCTTTTTGCCTATGCGGATTACATTGTGAAGATGTTTTGGCCGCAGAATTTGGCGGTCTTTTACCCAATACCAACTCATGGTTACCCATGGTGGCAACTGACGGTGGCTACATTGCTCATTGCCGTTATTACAGCAATTGTTTTAAAGGCAAGAGACCGGCGTTATCTGCTGGTTTGCTGGCTTTGGTATTTAGGTACGCTGGTTCCGGTGATTGGGCTTGTTCAAGTGGGAGGCCAATCCATGGCCGATCGCTATGCCTATGTGCCCTTGATTGCAATATTCCTCATGATTGTCTGGAGCGCGGCAGAATGGGCCATGGGCCGCAAATTTCTCCAGCATGCCTTGAGTGTGGCTGCAATTTGCATACTCATTGTTATTTCTCTTGCTGCACGTCATCAAATAATTCAGTGGCACGATGACTTTATTTTGTTTACTAATATCCTCAAAAACTCGCCACGGAATCCTATTGCCCATAACAACTTAGGAACAGCTCTCGCAAACTCGGGAAGATTAGATGAGGCAGCGCCGCATTTTTATGCCGCCGAGGTGATTAATCCACAAGACGCGGAAGTCCACTATAATCTCGGCCGTTATTTTTTGCAGAAAGGCAAACCTGATCAAGCCATACCTGAATACGGACTTTGTTTATATTGGACTGGCAATCAAACTTTGGCCGCAAAGGCACGCTTTGACCTTGGACTGGCATTCTCTCAAACGCACCAGGTTGAGCAAGCCAAGGCTAATTATCGTGCTGCAATCAAGTTGAATACTGAAAGTCCTCAAGCCTATGT
>Ga0207096_1013_pt1 | contig 32598 bp, 36 predicted proteins | sample Alteio_BWMinHeat_86_FD_153547 | JGI IMG/M metagenome (GOLD analysis project Ga0207096, IMG submission 153547) | Enriched cells from forest soil in Barre Woods Harvard Forest LTER site, Petersham, Massachusetts, United States -... | ecosystem: Environmental > Terrestrial > Soil > Temperate forest >...
TTGCCTGATTCGTATCTCCAGAGGCGACTTTTGCTTTGGTGGCTGCTCCGGAAGAGCTACTGCCGGGGGCTCCCTCTTGGGGGGCTTTGCCTGCTGTCGAGCAGGCGCCGGCTAGCAAGAAAACGAGCGAACTTACAGTAAATGCATAAAAAGTTTTAGTCACGAAATCTCCATGGCTGTTCTTCGTCATTAATTCCAAAGAATATTATGTACTTTTAGGGTAGGCGGATCTAGCCTTTTTCCACAGGCGATAAATGAACAATCCCCTTAAATTTTTTCTAATCCTCCTTTTTACCGTCGGCCTGGCCGGCATCGGTTATTTGGAATTTTCACGGAATCACGGGCTTTCTTCTACGGTGGCGGAAGCTCCGAAACCGGGCGAGGCGGAAGTAAGCAAGCCTGAACCAGCCATTCAATATCCCGTGGACACCGGAGAAAGTTCAGCAGAAAGTTCAGCAGAGAGCTCCGGAGAGGGCTCCGGAAGTGAGGGCGAAGCGCCCGTGACCCCTCCATCTGCGAAAACGAGTCCAGCGGCTAAAGCTGCGGGCCCGCAGCAACCTACGCTGGAAAGCTCGCTTTCAGAATTGCTCGGCAAGCCAAGCTTCGATGCGCTCTTGCGGGCCGAAGACCTGGCTCCTCATATTGTAGTGGCCGTATCGAACCAGTCCGGGCCACAGATTCCCGTTCAGTTCTTGCCGTGGATCCCCGTGCCGGGAGAGTTCAAGGTCAAGAAGGAGAACGGTTCCATATTCTTGATCCCGGAAAATTCGGAGCGTTATCAGCCTTACTTCAAGGCCCTGGAGGCCGTTGACTCAAAGGCGCTAGTGGGGCTTTATGTTCGCTTCTATCCGCTTTTTCAACGGGCGTTCCGGGAAACGGGAAGCAAAGATTACTTCAATGATAAAGTGGTAGCCGCCATTGATAATTTACTGGCGGCTCCCGAGCCAATCCAGCCCATAGAGCTACAGCAGCCTCTTGTATTTTATCATTTCGCGGACTCTCAGCTCGAGGCCCTCAACGCAGGCCAAAAAATCATGATTCGGATCGGCCCGGAGAATAGCCGGCGCTTGAAAGCGAAGCTTAAGGAATGGCGGGCGCTGCTTACCCATTTGGGAAAAGTGGTTGCTCATTAACTAAATGTTCTGTTTGAAGAGGCTATATGAGAAATAAGAAAACTTTGTTCGCGTGCATTTCGCTTTCTTTCCTGATTCTGGCTGCTGGCTGTGCCAAAAAGACCAAGCCTGACCAGGAACTCCCGGCGCTCCCGCCTGCGGAGAGTGGCGTTTCGGAAACCACGCTTCATGACTCGGACTCCAATAATGCCATGGGCCTCGAGACGATTCATTTCGCGTACAATACCGGCGCGCTGAGCAAGTCAGCCAAGGAAACCCTCAAGAAAAACGTAGGAATCCTGAAGGATCACCTCAGCGCACATGTGCAGATCGAGGGCCACTGTGACCAACGCGGCGGCAGCCAGTACAATTTGGCTCTCGGTGAACGCAGGGCAAAGTCAGTCAGGAAATACATGGCTCTCCTGGGCGTTGCCAGCTCGCGGATGACGACGATTTCAATGGGAAAAGAAAAGCCGATTGATCCCTCGGAAAGCGAAGAAGCTTACGCAAAAAATCGCCGTGCGAATTTCGTAGTTACGGAATAAATAAGTTCTGTGTCTCCGATTTCTTTTCAGCTCCTTCTCCTTTCCATCTCGTTCGGAGCCGGGATTTTCGGGGCCGTTCTGGGATTGGGCGGCGGGGTCATCATCGTTCCCGCTTTGACCCTGGGCCTCGGAGTCAATTTCCATTACGCCGTGGGCGCCAGTATCGTATCGGTGATCGCCACCTCTTCGGGGGCGGCGGCCACCTATGTGCGGGAAAAAATCACGAATATCAGGGTGGCCATGCTGCTCGAAGTGGCCACCACGGTAGGCGCGCTCTTGGGCGCCACGCTCGCGACTTATGTGGATTCCCAGAAGCTTTTTTTCGTTTTTTCCGTATCGCTCTTTTTCTCCGCGTACCTGATGTTCCGGAAGAGACACCGGGAAACGTCTCATCTGCCCAGCTCCGAGGGACATTGGATGGCCCGCGCCCTTAAGCTGAACGGGCGCTTTCACGATCCTGTTTTGCGGCAGGAAGTGGAATATGTGGTCAACCGGGTTCCTCTGGGATTCTTTCTCATGCTCGGGGCGGGGATTATTTCGGGGCTCTTGGGAATCGGCAGCGGGGTGCTTAAGGTTCCCGCCATGGACTCGGCCATGAATTTGCCGCTCAAAGTGTCTTCTGCTACTTCAAATTTCATGATCGGCGTTACGGCCGCTGCAAGCGCGGGCTCCTACTATGTTCGCGGTGATATCGTGCCTCTCCTGGCGGCGCCTGTCGCTCTCGGCGTGCTCCTCGGCTCCTGGTTTGGTACGCATGTGATGATGAAGCTTCAGGTCAAGGTTCTGAGGAAGATCTTCATTGTGGTGCTTTTCCTCATTGCTTTGGAGATGCTGCTGAAAAGTTTCGGGATCAGTGTGAGATAAAATGGCAAAGCAAATGGTGGCAAAAAAAGAAGCGGAAAATCGGCTCATGCAGATGGAGCTCGTGCTTGCTTTTGTGCTGAGATACGGCGTTCTGCTTTGCATCGCGATCATCTCCGCCGGCGTGGCCTTGAGGTTATTGCATCTCGGAGTCGTATCCACGAGCTCCGAAGATATCGTGGCTGCGCTTCGCAGCGGGCAGATGATAAAGTCCTCTCCGCTGCCCGTCAGCTTGGCGGAGTTCTGGTTGGGAACCGTTCGTCTTGACTCTGACGTGATTACAGCGGCGGGGCTCGCCTTCCTCATCGCGTTGCCCATTTTTCGGGTGGGAATGACCGTCGTTCTCTTCGCCCTTGAAAAGGATAAGAATTACTTTTTTATCACTCTCCTGGTGCTGGTTATCCTTTTGTCGGGGATCTATTTCGGGAAATCGCTTTAGGTTTTCATGGACACCGCGCACGGAACGAATTTTGATCAGATCGCACATCTCCTGGGCGTATTAGCGCTCCTGCTCCTGGCGGCTCGCGTGGCCGGGCATGCGGTGGCTCGCATAGGCTTGCCCTCTGTACTCGGGGAGCTTTGCCTGGGGATGGCGCTTGGGTCTGGATTGGTTCTCATTCGCCCCGATGAAGCCATGGTGTGGCAGTTTTTAGGTGAGCTTGGGGTGCTTCTTCTTCTTTTTGGCGTGGGGCTTGAAACCCGCCTCGGAGAACTCCGCAAAGTCGGGAGGCAGTCGTCGCAGGTGGCGGTAATCGGAATTATGTTACCCGTTCTATTTGGTATCGCCGCAAGCTCGGCATTTGGTATCGTAAAGACTTTTACCGCGCATCTTTTTCTGGGTGCTGCCCTGACCGCCACCAGTGTCGGTCTCACCGCCAGGGTGCTCAGGGATCTCGGGCAAAGCCATTCCAAGGAAGCAAAGATCATTTTGGGAGCAGCCGTGATCGACGATATTCTAGGCCTGGTTCTTCTGGCGCTGGTGACGGGGCTCGCAAAGGCAAATTCTGTGGAGAACATCGGATTTCTTTCCATCATTCTTCTTTTTGCAAAAGCCCTGGCCTTTCTGGTGCTGGCGATCTACTTGGGAAAACACCTTTTGCCCCGGCTTTTCCGCTGGACGGCCGGGATTCTCGGGCAGGGCGCGGTGCTCACTACGGGATTGGCGATTTGTTTGGCCTATAGCTGGGCCGCCCATCAGTTTGGCTTGGCGCCTGCCGTGGGCGCTTTTTTCGCGGGGCTCATGATCCAGCCGGAAACCTATGCACCGATTCGTGCTCCCTCGGAAGGTCTGCTCGAGAGCCACCTGGAGTCAATGGGGCTCGTGTTTGTTCCGCTCTTTTTCGTGCTCACGGGGATGAGAGTCGATCTCTCCGCTTTGGCCAACGGCACCACCTTATTATTCACTTTAACTTTGGTCCTCGTGGCCGTGATCGGAAAGGTAATTGCGGGCGTTGGAGCTGGGGCCGGAGCACGCAAGCTCATGGTAGGCGTAGGCATGGTACCGAGAGGTGAGGTCGGCTTGATTTTTGCTGCACTTGGAGCAGGAATTGAAGTGAATGGAAGTCCGCTTTTGCCTCCGGCCGCTTTTGCTTCCGTGGTTACGGCTGTGGCAGCGACTTCCGTTGTGGCACCGGTGTGGCTCGGATATTTACTGCGTCGCCAGCCGAAAACTGAGGGGGGAGTGTGATGACGGTTCCAAACATCATTGTGATCGCCAGGTCGGGAGCATTGCTTTCTCTTTCGCCCAGCGTTCCAGGGGCCGAAAATTTTTTGAAGTATGGTGAGCTGGAATCCATTTTTCCAGGACTTGCCTCACAAATTGATGCGCTCTTGATGAATGCAGCGCCAGGAAGCTTTGTGCATTCTCTCTCGGATTCAAATCTGGAAAAAATCCAGCTCGTCGTAGTGGAAGCTTTGGCTATACAACGTGTGGAATGCGATCTTGTGCGCGTAGTTCAGGATGCTTTAGCTCCATTGGAACGCCAAGCTTTGGAGCGGGATATCAGCTTGAAATTTGAAAAAGAGGGAATTGAAAAATCGCAGACTGAAATCGACCCCGTAAAAATTGCCTGGTTGATCTCCGCGCTGGTGGGAAATTCACTTCGATTCGTGAGATCGGGCTCGAGGCATCTGCCTGGGGGAAGCATCGTGGTAAGGGGGGTACATAAGACCGAACGCGGAGCGCTGGAGTTTAGAATCCAGGACGATGGGCCCGGCATTCCAGCAGTGGTTGTGGACGAAATTCTAAAGCAGTCGGCTGGCCACCCACCTTATCGCGGGGTGGCACTTCAACTAGCGCGAGATATCGTGCAGGCCCATGGCGGAACTTTCCTGGTGCATAGCATAGATGAAGGCGATGACCATGGCACTACCATTGATTTTACATTGCCTGTCGAGCATCGCTGAGCGGTACGGACTCGATGCGAACGACCGCTCTTGCGGTTTTTATTCTTTTTCCGAAGCTGGCATTTTCAAATGGATAAACGGAGTGTTGCCACCAGAAACCTGAGGCAAGACTCCATTCCACTTGTCGATTGCCTTACTCTGAACAAGATTCGCACTCAACGTTGACTGTAGCAGTCTATTGGCTTCCGCTTGGGCTTTGGCCCGCACCAAAATCGATTGCGCTTCCCCCTCGGCTTTTGCTACTTCGGCTTTGGCAAGCATCTGTTGCTTTTGAAATTCGTATTCCGCCTGCTGCGCTTGCTGTTGAGCTGCCATCTTTTGTTGCATCTGCGTTTCCAGTGATTGAGGCAAATGGCTTGCGCCCAAATTCACCTTGTCCAAGTGGAATCCCATTTTCTCCAGCTCCTTGGAAAGATTTTTTTGGATATTGTCTTGAAGATCGTTTCGTTTTGCCGATATTACTTCTGAGAGAGACATCTGCCCGGCGGCATTTTGTGCAACTGTGATGATCGTTCGACGAATAAAAGTCGCTTCGATATCGGAAATGTCAGATCCGCGGAAGGCCTTGAACACCTGGGCCGCCAAATCTTCCGAAGTATTGAAGGTTACCGAAATATCCTGGGTGATATGTTGTCCTTCGCGCGTAGGCAAGTCGATGCTGTCATCGCCTTCCGCGGAACCTTCTCCGGCACGCCGAACCATCGAGTAAGTTCTTAGGGCGGTGGGGTAACTCTGTACCTGAGTGACAAAAGGCATTCGCAAAGCAATGCCCTGAGGAACAGTCCGTAAGGATCCGGTCCATACGTTGAAAATTACGCCGGTATTTCCCGGCGAAATAATCGAAAACGAGCTCATGGCCATGGCTAGTACGAGTATGGCAGCAACGGCTATGATCAAGCGGCTGCCGAAGGAGGCAAGAAACTCGGCTGGATTGAAATTTGGATCGCTCATTTGTTTTGGTCCTTTTTGGAATAGTCAGTGATGTCGATTACGGAACCGGGCTTACGGGGCCGGGATTTAAAGAATTTCAAAAGGTAGGACTCAAGGCGTCTTTGAAGTGGCCTCATCAGAAAATAGATGGCGGCTGCCGCCGCTAGGAATAGGAAAATTTCTACAATGGTCATGGAGTGGCTTCCTGGCGTGCCATCATGCTCCTAGAGCTTGGCTGACGCCAGAACCATCCGAGGAAAATTGCGAATAGTAGTCTGGGAATACAAAATGTAATCCGGCATTACTCCCTAGGCATGCCGCCGCGAAAGCGGCGCCGGGCGTGACCTATGAGTGATAGCTTGCGCCTTAGTCTTTCCCAGGATTAGGGCGGCGGATTCCTGAGCTATGGAATAAAGTTGCTTTGAGCGCCGGTTGAAAAAATTCTTCACTTCGGGCCGATCAAAAACATTTTCCTTCAGCACTATGCTGACCTGAAGCAAAAAATAGAGGGTGTCCATCAGTTCATCGACGGCCCGGGCCATTTTCTTCGACGAAAAACGAGCCGCGATCGCCAGCATGGCCACAAAGATGGCGACGAGGCTACCAGCCGGAACGGTGGCGCTCTTCCTTGGATGGTGCGTGCTTCTTGCTATTGCCTTCTCCACCCGAGGGTCCCGGCTCAATTCTTCCAGAAGTTTTGTGACTTGTTTTGTTTTCATCTAATCTCCTCAAGCACTTGTAACGCCTGTGCCTCGAAACGGGTAATCGCTTCCTGAGCGTAGGACGAGGTCAGACGGTATCCCAGAATGGCGGCAATGGCCTGACCGACGTACGGCAGCCACTTCACAATCTCCTTGGTTTCGAGTCCGGTACCGAGCCGCTGCAGCAGGGAAACAATTCCACTGATGCTGAGCAATGGCTCGAGCCTGATCGCGATCTTCCGATGGAAACGAAGCGCCCATGTCTTGCTCTTCATGTGGGAGCGGAATTCGTGGTCTAGCTGCTCACGGGTTAACCCATACACTGCTGCAAGGTCACGGGAGAGCTTCAGCAGAAGCCCTATATCGGCCATTAGTCCAAGCCCGGGGATCGGGTTGAAAGCATTACCCGCGGAGAGAATCGCGATCCTTCCGGCGTGTTTTTCTGCGACGGTTCTCTTTTTTTTTAGGCCTTCCACTGAATAGGCCCTGGCAAAGGCCAGAAATTTATCCGCCTTTACTTCGGGCAGGGATTTCAGAATCGCCTCTTCAAGCTCTTCCATGTCTCCGCGCGCGGGCTCCGCGGAAGATATCAGGAAAACCCGATCCCGCTTGTCCCCAGGGAAGTTCTGCCAGATGTCCTTCTTAATTTCCCTGTAGGTTTCTTTGTCGTTCTTGCGTTTGGTGCGCCAGTTATTGTTTGCGTCGATGTCGAACTTGCTGCGGACCAAAAAGCAGCGCTTTTTCAATTGGTGGGTGATCAACTTATACAGTTTCAGGTCTTCATCGAGGATTCGGTTGGCGAGGACGAGGATAAAAAAGTCGAAATCCCCGGGGTGCAAAGAATACTTTCCCTCGATCGGAGATTTTGCTTCCAGATCAATAAAGTAAGTCTCTGTCTGCCAGTTCCTGGTTCCGACTCCGGGGAGATCGATAAGAATGATATTGTGAAATTCATAGGCGGAGATTTCCGAAACCACCCCGGTTGTTTCTCGAACTCCGACTTCGGCGATGTCTGTTCCTGCAAGGGCATTGATCAAGCTCGATTTGCCTGTGCCCGTGACGCCGATGATGCCGCCTTGAACAGTGGCTTCCTCAAATTCATTCTCTTCCCGCTTGGCCCTTTCCAGAATCGCTTTCGGGATTTTTTTCCTGCGTGTTATCGCGGCTTTCATGAGTACCTCATTGCTCAACCAGATGGGAAAACTGCCACGGCGCATTGAGCCATGCGTGGATGCCGTTGTCGATTTGATGCAACGAACCGGCCAGGTCTTCCATTTCGGATTATGAAATGGCAGCTCTGCAAGAGCGCCGCGGGCGAATAGAGACCTCGAACTAGTACCGGCGGTTATAAACATTAAATATTGTAATTCGGCATGCCCGTTGCACTGGTCCTTCCGAAATAGTTAGGCAGCGGCGAATATGCCGGTGCGAAAATCAACGAAGGAGAATGCGATGAATAAGGCAACGTCAGGACACAGCGAGCGGATTGGCAATATCAACAGGGCGCGCAAACAAGAGAAAGAAGGATTCGGAATTACGGATTCACTCCTGCAACCCAATTCTTGGCAAAGGACTACGCTCGGTGTGGCGGCGGCGGCGGGCGGCGGCCTGCTTGCGGTGGCCATGCTGGGGGTGGGGCCGGCTGCGATTGCGGGGGCGGCTGGCTATCTCGCTTACCGCGGATTGACCGGAAAATCGGAAAGCGACGAAAGCGGATTCTCTGGACATAAGCATTAAGCGACAAGGGAGATTCTTATGAATTCGAATATTAAATCAGCAGTCGCGTTCGGCGCCGGATTTGTCGGTGGCTGGGCGGCCAGAAGTCTTGCAGACTCGCCTCAAGGCGTGGGCGTGAAACTTCTGGAAGTGGCGATGACTGCCAAAGAGCGCGTGAGCCGCTGGGCTTCGGTGGAACGCGAACGTCTGGAAGATATGCTGGAAGAGGCTCGTGCGAGGGCTAAGCCTGATATTTCGGCCCCCAAAAAGGCTGCGAGAGGGCCCGTGCGCGTAGTTCGGGCTATGAATGGAGACGCGTGAATCCGATTGAGCATCTCACCGAGTCTCTTAGGTTGGTGCACCACCATCCGGGCTATTTGCGCGTTCAGGCAGATATGTTCATTGAACCCAAGGAGAACAGCTCGGTGGTGCCTGCGGCGCAATCCGCAGCCGAGGCTGTTCCCGGCGTTCTCTCTTGGTCTCACCATCCAAAGACGGGGAGCGTAGTCATCAAATACGATCCCAGTGTTCTCGAGGCCGACGATCTCCTTTGGCATATTGCGAAGCACGCGGGGCTGAGCGGAGTGGAAAATGCAACGGACAACAGGATGAATCGCCAAGAGCTGGTGAGTACATTCCTAGATTCCGTGCAGGGAATCAACCAGGCCGTAAGCAAATTGACGGACGATAGGGCGGACTTGCGCGAGCTTGCTCCGGTGGCGCTGGCCGCAGTGTCCGTTGTGTCCTTCATCTTTCATGACGACCGCGGCCGTCTGCCGAACTGGAATAATGCTCTCTATCATAGTTATCGAGTCTTCATGCATTGGCACCGGAGAGAGGTGCGAGCCCGTGAAAGAACCGCCAAAAAAGAAGATGAAGGTGAGGAGCCGGGCAAGATGAGTGGATATGCTCTATGAGTGCAGCGCTCGAGGTCTTTCAGGGGGGCCGCGGCAGGGCCCTTGTTGTCGGCATTGAGGAGGAATCCTCAGAAATAAGTGCGCTCGAAGCATGGCTGAAAGAGCGGATCGACGTAATTCGTTTCAAGCGGCGAGCTGAAACAGGTTCTTATCACATTGACTACGATGACGGAATTGCGCTGAAGGGGCGCTTCCTCCGCAGTTTGCGCGACAAGATTCACATGCTCAATCGCGATCGCATGGAGCCCCAGCCATTCGATGTCAAGGCGGTCCACTCGCTTCCAGGACGTGTTCGCCTGAGAGTTACCGGAGTCAGCGACGGACAGCTCGCCACGCTTACCATGTTGGCCGCAGGAATCCCCGGAGTTAAGCAGACCCAGCATCTTTCCGGAAGCGATACCATGCTGGTGGTCTACGACCCTGCAAAGGTAAGGGAAAAGCTCATTTGGAAAGCGCTACTTAGAGTCGAGCCGGCCGAGTGGGCACGTGAATGGCATAAGCCGATTCCGATGCGGTGGGGAGGCGCTGTATCTGGCACGTCGGTTCTTTTGATGGCCTTAACTAGCGCGGCACCTTTTCCTTGGCTGGCGTTTGGAATAACGCTCAACACGCTAAGGCCACTCGGCCGCAGCGCTGTGGCGCTCAGCAAAGGAAAAACCAGCATCGATCTTCTCGATGTGGCGGCCACCTACGCCGCGCTCGCCACAGGCCGCCCCATCACTGCCGCGTTTGTGATCTGGATGGTAGGGATAGGTGATCTATTGCTTGATATCTCGGCCAATAAGGCGCGCTCTGCTCTGTCCACTCTGATGCAACGCCGGGAATATGAAACGTTGCGTGTTTTGGCAGACGGTAGAACGGAAACCGTGCCCTTAGTCGAACTTGATATTGGGGATTATTTCCTCGTGCAAACCGGGCACGTGATCGTAGGCGACGGTAGGATTGTTTCCGGCTTGGCGGAAGTGGATGAGAAGGCCCTCACGGGCGAATCGCACTTGCTCTCGAAGAAAAGAGGCGATCGCGTCTTCGCTTCCACGGTTGTTGTCGAGGGTCAGGTCGTCGTCGAGCTCGAGTCAATAGGCAACGATACGGAGGCTGCCAAGATCGAAAGAATTCTCAATACCGTTGGATCGAAGCCGCTCACGCTGCAACGCCAATCGCTCGAATTCGCCGGTAAGCTCGTTCTTCCCACGTTCGGCTTCGCGTGGCTGGCCGCTGCCGTGTCTGGCGAAATCAACCGAGCGGTATGCGTGCTCATCACCGATTTTGGGACTGGAATCCGAATCGCCGTACCCACTAGTGCTTTGACCGCGATGGCTCTCGCGGCTAGAGAGGGGGTGCTGGTCAAAGGCGCTCAGTATCTCGAGCGTCTCGCAAAGACAGATGTGATCATTTTCGATAAGACAGGCACGCTCACGAATGGAATGCCCGAAGTGGTCGAAGTAATTACGGCCCACGGCGTGAATGAATCGACTCTCATCAAGCTATGTGCTTCCGCAGAGGCTAAATTCGACCATCCCGTCGCAAAAGCATTGAAGTCCTACGCGGAACTGAAAGGCATCCCTCTGGTAGAGCCGGAACCGGGAAGTGAAGAGTATACCGTGGGCCTCGGTCTGTGCGCGCGGGTAGAAGGTTGCCGTGTACGAGTGGGCCGGGCAAGCTGGATGGAAAGCCAAAAGTTCAAGATGAGACGTTCTTTCAAAAAGCATCTTGCCCGATTCGAAAAAGAGCGTATCTCGAGCCTTTGCGTCGTGGTGGACGATAAAGTGGCCGGGCTTGTAGCCTATTCCGACGGCACCCGCCCAGAGAGCGCTGCCATCGTGAACGAGCTAAAGGCCAACGGACGTCGAAGGGTCTTGCTTCTCTCGGGCGATAGCCCCGAAGTGGTGAAGAATGTGGCTAGGGCTGTAGGGATCGATGAAGCCGTGGGCGGGCTTCTTCCTGAGCAAAAAGCGGAATACGTGACACTAATAAAAGAATCGGGCGGGATTGTCGCCATGGTGGGAGACGGCATCAACGATGCACCGGCTCTGGCCTTGGCAGACGTGGGAATCTCAATGGCCGGAGGCAGCGACGTAGCTCTAGAGACCGCCGATGTCGTCTTGCTCGACGGTGGACTCGTGCGACTCGAAAAGGCGTTCCGGATCGGCGATCGGGCCATGTCGAGCGTGCGACAGAATCTCGGCGTCATCATCGTGCCGAACGTCGTGGCGATTGCCTTGGGGGCGTTTGGGTATATCAATCCTCCCATTGCCGCCATCATTAACAATGGGGCTACGATCTTAGCCGTGTTAACGGGAACTATTCCATTGCTCAATACACCTGTGCGCCCGTCCGTTAATGCCGCTCCTGCGGTGATCTTGAAAGGATGAAAGAGGACTAAACATGGGACTTCAATTGAAGGCGAAAGAGTCGGTGCGTGAGGGGATTATGCGCAACGTGAAGCGCGAGATCGAAAAGACTCTCGGCTACCTGAACGCTGAAACGAAATCGCGCCGGCGCGATCGTGGTGAAAATGAAGCCGTGCACGATGTTCGAAAATGCTTCAAGAAGGTGCGGGCCGCTCTTCGCCTGGTGCGGGGAGAGCTTGGAAATGAAGTGTACCATGAAGAGAACTTCAGTTTTCGCGACGCTGCCCGGCCACTCACCGAGGTTCGTGACGCCGAAATGCTGGTAGAGACTTGGGAGAAGCTGCGGGAGATCGCTGGAGAATCCTATGTGCAGATCCATGAGGCTTTGCTCGCAAATCGGGAAGATGTGAGCCGGCGTGTTCTGGAGGGGGGCAAAGTAATTTCTTCCGTGGAGCGGTTCGCCATCACCGCACTGAAGAGGATCCCGGTATGGGCGATCGATCACGATGGATGGGAAGCTATAGAGAGTGGCCTCAGGCGCGTTTATAGGGCTGGGCATCGCGCGCATTTATTGACCGAACGGATACCGAGCATGGAGAATCTCCACGAATGGCGGAAGCAGTCCAAATATCTCTGGCATCAACTTCAACTCCTCGAATCCTCATGGGCGCCACACGAAAAAGATCTAGGGGAGCAATTTCACACGTTGTCGACGTTGCTCGGAGATGACCACGATCTCGCGGTTCTTCGCCAGACTCTGGCGGCCGACCCCTTGATTTTCGGGGGCCACCGGGCCTTGAAAGTACCGCTCCACCTCCTCGATCGCAAACGAGGACAGCTGGAGCGGAAGGCATTCACCCTAGGGCGGAAGCTCTATAAAGACGCGCCCAAGGATTTTACGAGCCGAATCGAAGCTTACTGGAGAGTGTGGAGGGGAGAACCCTCCCACACTGAAATCTTGCCAAAAAATCTTTTGGTACAGAGAGCCACTCCGATGCGCACCCTGAGTACGCGGGTGCAAAGGGAGATTAGATGAATATGGCGATGATGAACAAGCACTAGTACTCCGCCCCGTATGTCATTCCCGATCGCAACAGGGGGGTCCCGCGGGGGGCGGTCAAAATATCGAGAAGACGTATTTGACGGAGTACTAGTAACAATACCTTTGGCTATGGACGCGCATCCGAGCCTACGTTTATCGCGCAGTCCCTGTACATTCTCCAGACGTGCACGTGCGCAGGCCATCGCACTCACAGTCGCCGGAGCACTTCCCTGGGCCGGCGGGCGTCCAGGCTTCCTGGTACTGATATTCTTTCCTGTTGCACGTTGCGGCGGTCAATTTTTTTGGCCTCGCTTGTCCGGCGCATTTTCCACTTACGCACGAACGCATTCCATCGCAGTCACAGTCGCTCTCGCACTTGCCAGGTCCTTTCGCGTTCTTCGCTTCGTTGTGGTGGAAGTTAACGAAATCACAATTGTGATCGGCGGGCACCGGCGTGTCCTTGAACGGTTTGGCGTTGGCTGGCAATGCGATGAGGCTCGCAAGAATGGCCGATGTTAATGAAATTCTATTTATTGTAGCGATGATCATGGTCAGTTCCTTAGGGTGATTGGTTTCTGGTTTCGTTGGCTTCTTCTGGTAACACACTAGAATCAGAAAAGGCGTGAATACTGAATAAACCACCGGCAAGTTTGTCTGCTTGAAATACAATTCGTAATGTTCGCATTGCAATTTGTAAGTGGGGGCTCTTCAATAAATCGAAAAATCGAAACTTTCAATTTCGGTTTCAGTGGTCTTTCCACGGGGGCGGAGATATTTGTTTGAGTATCAACTGAACTCAAGGATTGCTTGGAAGAGCGTTGTTTAATTTTATGAAGCATAGGCTGCGCCATGATGTGAATTTGTGGATTATCCCTCTAAAGATGGGTATCGGCGCTGTTGTTTTGTTTGCTCTCACGATGATCCCAGACACAATGGCTGCCTATAACCTTGTCCATATTCCCACTTGGTTCTCGATGGGAGGCATTGACGACGCGCGTGCGATTTTGAGCGCTATGATGGGTTGTGTGAGCACGGTTTTGGCTCTGATTTTTTCAGTCGCACTGCTTGTGCTATCGATGGTCGCAACCCTCTTTGGTCCGCGGCTATTGTATCGTTTTGTCCAAGACTGGGTCACTCAGGCGACCATTGGCCTTTTCATGGCCGCTTTCATCTATGTGTTTCTTGTCTTTCTAGTGACTCATCAGGATGCCAACAGCACTTTCATTCCTCAGGTGTCATTGATTACTTGTTGGGTATTGGTGTTAGCGGCTTTTTCATTTCTTGTTTTCTATAGTCATCGCATCGCAGTTTCCATTCAAAATCCCGATGCAATTGCGCGGATCACTGAAGACTTTCGCCAGGCGTTGTGCCTTTCCGCTAGATCCTTGGCGGGCAGTGATGTTTGTGAACCGATGACTATTAAGGTTGCTGAACAGCAGATGAAAGATGGAGCCCCAGTAAAGAGCGCGAAAGGTGGTTACCTGCAGATTATCGAGCACGAGGCTTTGTTGGAGGCGGCCGAGCACTCAAATGCGGTGATTCATTTCCTTTTCCGGCCAGGGCAGTTTGTACTAAGTGGGGAGGCGCTGGCAATCGTCTGGCCGAAGAGCCAGCTTGGCGAATTTCCAAAACTGATCGAGAAAAACGTGCGAATCGGCCGTCACCGTGTGCTTAGCCAAGACAGCGAATTTGGAATTGCACAGATTGTGGAGATCGCCATTCGTGCTTTGAGCCCAGCCGTTAACGACACTTTCACTGGTGTAGCCTGCGTGGATTATCTTGGTGAAGCAATAATCATGTTAAGTGAAATGCCGCAATCCGGGTCCTGGTATGATTCACGAGGGCAGATTCGTCTTCTTGAACGAGAAGTGAAAATTTCTCGAATGGTGAAGCTCGCATTTGACCAAATTCGCCAATCTGCTGCGGACAATCCAGCCGTATTAATCCGAATGCTGGCTATTATTGGAAGAGTGGCGCCAAGGCTCAAGAATGCCGATGAAAATGCCGCCTTGTTGGAGCAGGCTCAAGCTATTATGGAGACTGCCATGACTAAAAACCCGGTCGCCATGGATCGCAAAGATATTGAGGCGGCTTGGGAAAGAACTCGCGAAATTTTGTCGGAAGAAAAAGAATGCCGTCAATCATAAACCGGCCCCCTTGGGTGTTGATCTTTTCGGCGTTTTCCCTATGGGAGTTGGCCGGATGCTTGCAATTCCTCTCTGGCGATGCCCACCAGATGCCATAATTGCGAAGATCAAGGCCGGACCAGTTCAAACTTTGTCCTCTTCGGGTTCTATTATCGAACCAGCGATTCGAGGTGGATTCAGCGTTTTCAGTGCAATGGCTGTAAGAGGACGTGCTCACGCGCGACCTTCCATGCGTGGTTCAGGCAAAAGAAACGCCTGAAAAATGCGGCGCTCCGCAATCACTTCGCAAGCGGTGGATCGCTTCGCCGTGCCGCGAGAACTTTCCATCTCACTCGCAAGACTGTCGAGCGCAAACTCGTGGCCCTAGGGTTTGAGTCCGAATATCTCCTCAATCAAAGTAATAGAGATAGAGCAAAGTCTCGTGTCATTGAGCTTGACGACCTGGAGACTTTTGAGCACACCAAGTGCAAACCCCTCTCCGTCACCCTGGCCGTTGAGAGCCGCACGAGAAGGATCCTTGGGCTTGAGGTCTCCACGATGCCAGCCAAGGGCTTGCTCGTTAAGAAGGCGAGGAAATACGGCTACAGGATTGATGGGAGAGCCTCCGCTAGAAGGGCGCTCTTTAAAAGTCTTCAGGGCCTCGTGCAAGAGGACGCGGTCATTAAGTCCGATTGCAATCCACACTATCCGCCCGACGTGAAGAGACATTTTCCGCAGGCTGTGCACAGGCGTTACGGGGGAAAAAGAGGGTCTCTTGGGGGCCAGGGCGAGCTCAAGAAGGTGCGCTTCGATCCTCTCTTCAGCCTCAACCACACGTGCGCTATGTTTCGCGCCAACGTAAACCGGCTGTTTCGAAAAACCTGGTGCACCACAAAACGAGCCGATCGCCTCAGATCGCACCTCATGATCTACGCCCACTACCATAATGAGAACCTAAAGTAGGATCGCGCGATCCTCTAGATTGAGCCTCAGAAGCGCCTTCCCTTCAAATCAACAGCCAAGGGGGCCGGTTTGAAGACGATTCAATAGCCATGTCTTCATGACCTGCGTAAGTGCGCAGTACGACAGGAGGATGCCTACCAGCCAAGGAAAATAAGCCAGTGGAAGAGGCACGAATCCCAAGCTTGCTCCAAGGGAGGAAAAGGGAAGATATAAGCCTGCGCCCATGACCGCCGCAGTGGTGAGCGACAAAGCCAGGGACGCGCGGCTCTCCAAAAAGGCAATTTTGTCGGTGCGGATGAGATGCACGATGAGGGTTTGGGAAAGTAATCCCTCCACGAACCAGCCAGACTGAAAGAGGCTTTGCATTCCCGGGTGATTCGCTTTGAAGTAAAACCACATCAAAGCGAACGTGGCATAGTCAAATAACGAACTCACGGGGCCCATGAAGAGCATGAAATTCTTGATTCCTTGGATTTCCCATTTTCGCGGTTTTTTCAGGTATTCCTCGTCTACCTGATCGAACGGAATTCCGATCTGAGAAAAGTCGTAAAGCAGGTTTTGCGTGAGCAATTGAACGGGCCTCAGCGGCAAAAAGGGCAAAAGAAAGCTCGCGCCCAGCATACTAAATACGTTCCCGAAGTTAGAACTTGCTCCCATCTTTATATACTTGATGATGTTCCCAAACACCTTGCGGCCTTCAATTACGCCTCGCTCTAGAACCATAAGGCTTTTTTCTAGAAGAATGATATCAGCCGATTCTTTGGCGATATCTACGGCATTGTTCACGGAGATCCCCACATCTGCAGCTCGCAAAGCCGGCGCATCATTGATGCCGTCTCCGATGAAGCCCACCACGTGGCCTCCTGCATGGAGGGCATGGATGATTCGCTGCTTCTGATCGGGAGCGAGTTTTGCGAAGATGACTGTTCTTTCAACAGCGTGCTCGAGTTCTTCATCGCTCATCGCTGTGATTTGTTGACCAAGTAGGACAGCGTCCACACGAAGTCCAACCTCATGGGCAACTTTCATGGTCACGCGTTCATTATCACCTGTAAGGATTTTGACGGCTACTCCATATTTTTCTAGTGCTTCAATGGCGCCGCGGGCGCTTTCCTTTACAGGAGGGTCAAGAAACGCCACGTAGCCGAGGAAGCTAAGGTCATTTTCGTCTGCGAGCTCGCACGACTTTTGGGTAGGAGGGATTTCTTTCGATGCAACGGCAATAAGCCGCAAGCCTCGCTCATTTAGCTGCGTGGCGGTATCGTGACAACGCTTGCGCGTCTCAAAATCCATCGGAACCGCGTTTCCTTGTATTCGCGCTCTCGTGCAGAGGGAGAGCACCTCTTCTGTAGCCCCTTTAGAAATCAGGAATTGCCCTCCCTCCTTATGCTCCAGCAAGACAGACATGCGCTTTCTCGAAAAATCAAAGGGCAGCTCGTCCAAAAATTCGTACTTCTTGACGTCCTCCGAGAAAACAGAGGTTTTGGAGTGCTCGATCAAGGCGATGTCGAGAAAGTTCTTCAATCCGTTTTGATAAAAGCTATTGAGATACGCATCGCGAGCCACGCTTTCGTCGTTTTGCCCAAATGGCCCGAATGAGCCGCCGAAGACTACGAGATCTTCGGTCAGAGTGCCTGTCTTGTCGGTGCATAGAACGTCCATGGCTCCGAAGTTCTGGATCGCATTCAGGCGTTTGACGATTACCTTTTGCTTGGACATGGCGAGCGCGCCCTTGGCTAGATTGCCGGTCACGATCATGGGCAACATCTCAGGAGTTAGTCCTACGGCAATCGCCACGGCAAAGAGGAATGCGTCCGACCAGTTTCCCTTGGTGCACCCATTAATGAAAAATACGAGGGGAACCATAACGAACATGAATTTCAGCATGAGCTTGGTAAATTCGTGAATCCCCTTGTCGAAACTCGTTTCCGTTCGCGCACCCGAGAGGGTGTGCACAATCGATCCGAAATAGGTTTCCATCCCGGTGTGCAAGACAATGGCCTGTGCAGCGCCGCTCACCACGTTTGTGCCCATGAAACAGACATTTTTTAGGTCCAGGAGTTCCTTGGTTACTCCATCATCGAGATCAAGGGTCTTTTCTACGGGAATCGATTCGCCAGTCAGCGCCGACTGGCTAACGGCAAGATTCTTTGCTGAAAGCAGCCGAATATCGGCGGGGATCATGTCGCCACTCGAGAGATGCACGATGTCGCCGGGCACGAGGTCCGAGAGGGGGATCTCCATTTTCTGTGAGCCACGAACGACGGTCACATTCGTACGCACCATGGCCGAGAGGCGCTCCGCGGCTCTACTCGAGCGAAGCTCCTGAAAGAACGTGAGCAATACGCTCAGAACCACCATGACGGCCATCAGGATGGCGGCTTTTAAATCGTCGGTCAGGTAGGAGACCAGGGAGAGGGTCGAGATGAGATAGTTGAAAGGATTGTGAAATGCCTTGAAGAGAAATTGGAGCGTGGTGACTCTAGCGGCGCCATTGATTTCATTTGGGCCATTTGCCTTAAGGCGGGCCGCGGCTTGCCGGCGACCTAGGCCATTTCGAGAGCTCTCAAAAGAGTGGATTAATTCGTCGTTCGATTTTTGCGCGAAACGCACAAGGTGCTGCGCATGTAGGTATGTGAACTCTCTTTGCCCGACTCGCTTCTTCATATTGGATTTTCCGGCGCTACATGAATTTCACTACCTACGAAATAAAATAACCGACGCCAGGAAATATCTGATTCAAGCGGAATGTTTCAGTGCGAATGTTTCTGAAAGGATTCTTACAGTCTCCGCGGGCTCGCTCACGATATTTCGCGGAATGATCCCAATGATCCGGGAGCGCACCGCATTTTCCATTTGCCGGCATATTCGATTCAATATACGAAATTCCCCGCACAGCACAATTTTTTCGTTGCTGCCAAAACCACAAGCGAACTCTGCCTCCTCTGCCAGCAGGCGATCAAATTCGGAGGACGTGGCTTGGAGATCCTGAACGAATTGGATGCTTCCGATTGATACATCGAGCCGAAAAATCTTGGCGCTTTCCTCGTTGGCACAAAGAACCCAAGTTCTCGAATGAGACATGGAAACCTCCGTTTTGGATATCGAAAGAAATGCAATTCCTAAGCCGAAGGGGGAGGGCCACGAGGAGCGTACAAGCGCCAGTTCTGCTAGAGAAAGCCTACAAAAGTTAATCTGGGAATACAGGATTTAATCCGACTTCGTGTCTCTCGCCTGATACATTTTCTATGGGGGTAGAAATCTTATGGATGGGCTAACTCTTTTTGGACTATTTGCCGTGACAGCAATGCTTATCTGTTATGCGTTTGAGACGCGCAGTCCTTGGTTCGTCTTGGGCTTTGGCGGCTCCTGTCTGTTGGGCTCTCTATACGGATTTCTTCAGGATGCCCGGCCGTTCGGTATTGTGGAGGCAGTGTGGTCAATCGTCGCGCTTCGAAGATGGTTTTTGGTCAGAGCCTCGCTCAAACGGGTGTAGTTTGGCCTATCAAGCTGCGTCTTCTTGAGACCTACGTTTACGGGTCCACTTTGGGCGGCGAAACCGAAAAATTCCGGTTTCGGCAGGGGAGTCGTGTTGAATTTTTTTAACGGGACGAGTTCCCCAAAATATCAACCCAATGATCAGTGCCGCTAACGCCGGTAGCATAAGCACATTGATAGGCACTTCTCGAAACATGGGCTCCTCCCGTTTTTGCAGCAAAAATACTGCTCATTGAAAGGTGCCTTCCGGCAAGACGCATTTCAATACGAAGATTGCCGCGGTGAGGTAACAGAGCTGGCTTGCGGCTGCTCATTATTACATTTTTTATGCTTCGCTAGGCACCCCATCCCAGGCATGGCTTAAAGCATCGTTCTATGGCTTGGCATTAGCCTTGCCTAAGGTCTCAAGACGGGATCACAACGAGGGAGTCTGTATGGAGTCAAACCTGGGAAAACGAATCTCTGCTAGGCTTCCTCGCCCGATTTCGGGAATTGGATATGCGGGTGATCGGAAAGTGAAGCGTGTGGAACTTTTGTCGGGAAAACAGTTCGAGGTCACTTTCGTGCCCACGACGGGCTCTGAAGACGAGCTGATAGAGGCAGCTTACCTGGCGTCTTTGCCGGATCGTTCGCCCGAAGCACAGGCCATTTACTTTGGAGCCCTCTGCTCCGGGGTTCGATTCAATTCGGTAATTCCAGAGGAGGCGGAATCGTTTTTTTCAGATCCTGGCGGTCGCTTCAGCGGGATGAATATATCCGGCCGTATGATCCGAAAGGGAGCTCTCGAAATAATAGAGCGATGGATTTTGAGTACGGGAGGGGCAATCCGCGCGCAGGCCAGAGATCTAGTGGCAGAAATCCGAAACAGAGGAAACCATGCCATCGTAGTGGCCGATCACCAACGTGATCTCGGCGTGATCGAGGTCCGTTGAATGGAAGCGTTATTGAGAGCGAGAGGAGATTCTACTATGGGAAGGCTATTGCTGAAATTTAGCGAGCGCGTGAAGAGCAATAATCTCGGCCGGATTGAGCAGCTTGCCGAAAAATGTGGCGTTTGGATCGAGTCAATTGATGAAGAAATGGGGCGCGTCGCGCCTCTCAAAGTAGTTCGCATTTCCGGAGCGAAGGAGAAGTTAGCGCACTTCGATCATGAGTTGATCCGCCTCCCTTCGATCACGAGGAAGTCGATTTAGACGTATCATGAGCATACCTGATCGTAGATCCATCCATTTAGACCATCCGGTCATGAGGCATTTGCGTCAGGACTATGTGCATATTGATATTGCCTTTTCGGTAGGCCAGGCCGTCAAAGTCTTGCGGGACAAGCCTCCTATTCGGGCCATCAATTACGTTTACGTTGTGAACGATGCCCGAGTTCTTCTGGGTGTGGTGCCAACAAGACGCCTTCTCTTCAGCCCTGAGTCGACACCCATTTCCGAGCTGGTGGTTCGTGAAATTCGAGCGCTCTCCTCTGCGGACACGATGAAAAATGCGTGTGATCTCTTTACCAAACATCGTCTCCTTGCTCTGCCAGTCGTCGACGTGGGTGGGCATTTTCTGGGAATTGTCGATCTACAACTCTTCGCCAAGGAAATAGATGATCTCGTAACTTCCACGCAAAGAGACGACCTCTTTCAGCTAGTCGGAATTCGAGGATCCGAAGCAGGTAGCCCTTTTCCGCTCACGGCTTTTCGCCAGCGCTTTCCTTGGCTCGGATGCAATCTTCTCGGCGGAGTCATTGCGGCATTTCTAACTGGGCATTACCAGCAAACCTTGAATCGCTATGTAGCCTTGGCGTTCTTTTTTCCCGTCGTCTTGAATTTGGGGGAGAGCGTCAGTGCTCAGTCCCTGAGTCTCGCTCTGGAGTTTCTCCGAAACGAGTCGATTCCGCCGCGTGCGCTTCTTAAAAAACTTCAGCTTGAAGCAATCACGGGCGGGCTCCTGGGGCTCGGCTGTGGGTTAGTGATTGCATCGGTGGCATTGGTCTGGCTCAGGGAGTGGAGGGTGGCGATCTGCCTCATTGGGGGAATCTTAGGCGGAGTGATGATTGCCGCCATCATGGGATTTGCGGTGCCGGCTGTGCTTCGCCTCTTAGGAAAGCAGCCACACATTGCCGCCGGGCCAATTGCGTTGGCGGGAAGCGATATTTTTTCGCTTTTGTTTTATCTCAGCCTGGCCCATTGGATGCTCCCCGCCTAAGGATACGGCTTTCCGTTTAAGGGAGTCTTTCGTGCCTTAATAATTGAAATCCTCCTTTTCAAGATTTAACTCATTTCCATAATTTTCCACTCTAAGTGGGCGGAACTAAAGGGGGCGGCCCTTGGCCCGTCCTTTGCTCCTATATGCGTAGAGTCTATAGAAACCTTACCAAGGAGATTTTATGTTTGCTCTTCCCGAACCTGAATCAAGTACGCAGATGAAAACCACGATCCGCCGTGAAACCTCCCAAGGTGACATGAATACGGAAGCGGTTTTCATCCCCACTACCGGTTCCGAAGAAGAACTCGCTCTTGCCGCTTATCTCGCCTCTCTTGCAGATCCCTCCCGCCAAGGTAAATTACTCTCCAAAGCAGCCTTCAAGAAAATTGGCCCTATTCAGCTTCCTAGTCATTTCGATCTAATCTCAGCCAGTCCCGCCAGTGACCTCAGCGGAGTTGACCTCAAGCACTCAAAATTTCGCGAAGGAACTTTAGAGTCCATTGAAAAGTGGATTCGAAAGGTTGGTGGGCACATTCACAGTCAAGTGCATATCGTTGTTAGACAAATCGTAGGCCGCGGAGACCGCGCGATCGTCATTGCCAGCGAAAAAATCGTTCTTGGGGTTGTCATTTTAAAAGCAGTGAAATCTATTTAGCGCAAGCTGGCCAGATCTGATTTCAATTTTAATTCACAATTTATATTTAAAATTTTAATCCAATATTTAAATAAGAAATGCATTAATTAATATGTATTTAAATCGGGAGTCAGCGCTCCGGTTCTTCTTGCGCCTGAATGGAGCCAGTAGCATATTCGGTGTGGCAAGGAAGTTGAATGGAGCGCGATATGATTTCTCTCAATACGTTTCGAAAATTTCATCTACATGACTTGAGCGCTCTTCTGGCGTGGCTGGGAGATCTATCATGCAGCCGAAGGATGCGATTCTCTCGTAAAAGGCCGCCGATTCGGACAAGCACTTTAGTGTCTGTTTTATCGGTGCTCACGGAATTCGGCTTCATCGAAGAGAGTGGGGAGCGATTCATTCCGTTCGTTGATGAAGATGCGACACGATTCCTTCCTACGGCAGCAGGAATAAGTTTTTTACGAGCATCACCATTGGCAAAGCAGGCAACCCTAAGAAAACTCCTGCTTCGCGACGAGCAGGTTGGGCGCATCGTGGAGTTACTGGATACTTCAACAACCGGGCGCTTGCCGCGCAAATTGGTGAACGAGTCCTTTGTCATTGGCGCCAATGCACCGGTGAAAGACGAAGATATTTTTGGATTTATCGCTTGGGCGGAGGCGTGTGAGCTCTTTGGATACGACCGGAGTACCGACGAAATTCTCCGCATAGAATCGTATCCCGGACGAAAAGGCGAGCGCTGGATGGCGCCCACCTTCCGCAACTCTTTACCAAGGGCGTCTTAGCCAAAAAGACCGCCAAGATAACTGGCGCTCTATTTGCTTAAGAAAAAACAACTAAGAAACTCACAACGGAGGAAAAATGAAACGCATCTATTTGCCAGCCATGGAATCAGTCAATTTCGAAGATATAGGAACCTTCCTCAGTTGGCTTGGTTCTCAACCCTCGGGGCGAATTAGTTTGGCGAAGCTGCAGAGAACCGCTCAAGTGCAACCCTTGAAGTTGGGTTTATTGCTAAGGCTTCTCGAACAGTTCGCTTTTGTGGTCAAGGAACCAGAGGCCGTCTCAATTTGTGCCACCGGCCTGAAATTCTCTCGAGCTGAAAAAGAGGCGCGAGAAAGCATGATTAAAAACCAACTTCTGACGGCATGGCCCACTCGGGATCTCCTCGGCCGGTTGGATGAATCTGGAACAGGCCGTTTGGCAAAGAGAGAAGTTCTGGATGTGTTGCGGTCGGGTGCAACTATGGATGTCACTGAAAAAATGACGGTTGGTATTATGGCATGGGGCCATAGCTGCAAGCTTTTTCATTTTGACGGAGTCGCGCAGGAAATTTCTCGAATCGTATTTCGGAATCCCCTCCCGGTGGGAGGCAATACTGCGTCTCATCTGCGGGGAGCCTAGGAGTAGATCGGCATTTCATTGTTTAGCCGAGCCCTTCAATAGTTAATTTATTGTTGGGCTCTTTGAGCTCGGGGCAGGCGATATTAACCCTTGGAGAGTTTCTATGCAGAGGCTTCCCGCTGAACATCCACAGTTGCAGTTTTTGTCGAACGTTAGGTATTTTAGTTCCTATCTCGAAAGCACGAATAAGAGCCGGTATCCGCTGGCACTAAGAGATCTGTTCGTGAATCCATGTGAGTATTACCTTGCCTTGGCATCCATTGCGGAAGAAATGCCTCGCAAAAAACGCTCTATTCCCAATAGCGGATCCTTTTCTATCGAGCAGGTGAGCCTGCTCTTGCCCATTCTTAAGGATTATAGTTCTTCAAATCGGATGTTCTGTTTTTATCACAGGTACTATCTCGGGTGCTTGGAAGACAGCGAGTCGGCGGAAGATAGAGGATACGACTGCGAGATTGACGAGCTTCCCGAAATCATGAAAATGCCCGGCAATGACTTTTCGCCGACTATTTTTTGGTCGGAGAATAAAACGTGGTTTTTTCTCAATGACTACGATCAGGCATGTGGGATTTTCGGTGGTCCCGCTGCTCTCGGTCGGACGCTAAGGGATTGTCTTCCTTTCCGAACGTTTGAAGTGAGCGCGAATGTGACGCTAGAAGAAGTGGACTCTGAGTTTTGGAATTCCGTTGAGACACTTGATGCTCATGTCTTCCGTTAAATGCTATGGCAGAGATAAAACCTTTAAAGTATTTCATTGTTGATTCGAAGGGAATCGTGGTGGCTCATTCGGGGGCGATCGGAGAATCGTATTCGGGATCGCAATTCGACTCGATTATTGGCCTGCCTCAAGAATGCCAGATCGCGCTCAGGGAACTCTTGAATGAATCCACGGCTTCAGAGAGAGCGGCTGGGCATACGCGTAGAATGGTCCAAACGAATAATGAGATGATTGAGATTAGTCTAGTGGAAGTTATTCGTGTGGAACGCGCTGGGTGTAATCTGAAGCAAGCTCTCAATGAATGGCTGTTATTATTGGCGCGCCAGTTGGAAAATGCCGGCATCAGCTTAGTGCTGAAGATGTGCAAGGAGATTCCGGAACTCGTTCTTGTGGATGCCGATAAGTTTATCTGGGTAAGTAATTCACTGATTCAAAATGCCATTCATTCCGTTCCGCGAGGAATGTTTTTTGGCCGCGGCGGCGGCAAGGTTGAGGTCTCCGTAACATACGAAAAAGAAGAGAAGCTTTTATCTATTGTGGTGGAAGACGATGGGGGGGTGAGAACGGAAAAGTGTCTCGAAGAAGCTTCTTTTCATGGTCCGTCGGGACGAATGAACGGAGCCGGGAAGTTTGCCCGGTCCATCGTGGAGGCGCATGGGGGATCCATGACTTGGGAACATTTCCAATGTGGACCGGACAAAAAGGGAACGCGGGTTTCAGTTACGATTCCGGCTATTTAGTTGGGGGGACAAGGGAAATGTTTTCTACGTGTGTACGATTTGTTTCTGACGCGCGCTCGCTTTCCCGCGCGCGCGAGTATTCCTCTATGGCCTGGCTAACGGCCTGGTCGATGGAATTCAAAACCACGGATTGCTCGCGCAAATTGAGCAGAAAGTCCTGCTGCAAAATGGCGCAAAGCACCTGCCTAAGAACACTATATTCCTGGACCACATCCCTTAAGGTATAACCCGTGAGGCGCGATCTTTGCTCCCCGTGCTCACGGCAAACCATTAAGGGCGCGACCTCGTCCGGTGTTTCGGGCCGAAGCGCCCATTCCAGCTCGTCGAGGAAATCAGAAATTTTTCCGTTCAGGTCGTTGGGGCTGAGGCGCGCAGCAAGAGGGGAAAGATTTTGGACGCGCCGTCCCCAGGTTTCTAAGATGACTTGTTTGTTGGCTCCGAGCCGATTTGCGGCGGAGGACCAGCGAGGACTCCATAGCTTTGCAGGTTCGGCAGCGTCGGGAACCCTTTCTTGCGCCATAAATAACCTGCTTTGTGAAAGTTAAAAGACCGCCTCTTATCTCACATTGTTTTCCCTTTTTTCAAGTGCATCCGGGCTCACTGCATCGTGAATAGATTTTATTGAGACACAATGCCTTGGGGTATATTGCCTTTTCATTGTCAATGACGCGCGGCTAAATACAAATTGGAATGAGCGCATTACGAAAAGTAATCTCGCTCTTTGTGGAAAGTATTCACGGCTCCCGTTAAGCACCAATATTCCTCATTTCCGTCACATTCGTCGCATGTTTTCCATTTGGTCTTGTATTTGCACTCCTGGGAGCGGAGATTCAGCTCATGACCGATTTAATGAACCTTGGCTTTCTGATCCTGATGTTCGGCGCCGGTGTGCTTTTCGTCATGGCCTGTGAGCGCCTGAAGTAGCGGGAGTTTCTATGCAATTTGCCGACATTGGTTTGCTGGTCGTTTCTGGATTTGTTTTTGTGTATCTGATGTACGCCTTGATCTTCCCGGAGAAGTTCTAGGATTGCGGAGAGGGTTGATCTATGAGTGCGCGCGACTTTGCCCAGCTTGGGCTGTATGTTCTAATTCTCGTTCTAATCACCCCGCCTTTGGCCAAGTATATGGAGAAGGTGTTCGCGGGTTCGAAGACGTTTTTGACTCCCGTATTCGGCCCGGTCGAGCGACTGATTTATAGTCTGCTTCGGCTAGATCCGGAAGAAGAACAGCATTGGACCAAATACGCCATAAGTATGCTCGTGTTCAGCGCAGTGAGCATGGCGTTTACTTACGAATTGCTCCGCTTGCAGCATCATATTCCCTTTTTGAATCCAGCAGGCATGGGCCGGATACCTCCGCACCTGGCCTTTAATACCGCCACTAGCTTCACCACAAACACCAACTGGCAGAGCTACGGCGGTGAAAGCACGATGAGCTATCTCTCGCAGATGGTCGCGCTCACTCTGCATAACTTTCTCTCGGCTTCCGTGGGAATTGTTGTGGCGGTAGCGCTGATCCGCGGGATCGCTCGCAAACAAGCCAAAGGCATCGGAAATTTCTGGACTGATCTCGTGCGCTGCAATCTGTATGTGCTGCTGCCGATCTGTTTTGTATTTGCTTTGGTTCTTATTTCGCAGGGGATGATCCAGAATTTTCTGCCTTATACGGACGTGATCACGCTCGAAGGAATCAAGCAGACGATTGCTCAAGGGCCTGTGGCTTCTCAGGTCGCCATCAAAATGCTGGGAACGAATGGGGGCGGATTTTTCAATGCGAACGCTGCGCATCCCTTTGAGAATCCCACTCCTTTCTCGAATTTTCTCCAGATGCTTTCCATCTTCGCCATTCCGAGCGCTCTCGTGTATCTGCTCGGACGGCAGGTGAAGAATGTTCGACACGGTTGGGCCGTTTGGGCTGCCATGATGATCATGTTCCTGGCTGGCGTATTTGTTTGCGCCCATTACGAATCCAAAGGAAATCCCATATACGCGCAGGCTGGCTGCGCTTCTACAGCAAACTGGGAAGGTAAAGAGGCGCGTCTAGGCATCTTTAATTCCGCTCTCTTCGCCACGATCACCACGGACGCATCGTGTGGCGCCGTGAACGCCATGCACGATAGCTTCACCCCTCTCGGGGGTCTCGTTCCGCTGGCCAATATCATGACCGGCGAAGTGATTTTTGGCGGTGTGGGATCGGGTCTCTATGGAATGATGATGTACATTATTCTAGCTGTATTCATCGCCGGACTCATGGTGGGACGCACTCCGGAATACCTCGGCAAGAAAATCGAAGGCCGCGAAGTAAAGTATGTGATGTTCGCGATGGTCGTGATGGCCTTCTCGATATTAGGCTTTACGGCATGGGGGGCCATGGATGCGCGGGGCCTGGCGGGATTAGCCAATCCGGCGGGCCATGGTTTTACAGAAATCCTCTACGCCTATACATCGAGCACAGGCAATAATGGCAGCGCCTTTGCGGGCCTATCGGCTAATACGCCCTTCTGGAATCTTACCTTGGCCTTTGCGATGTTTTTTGGGCGATTTTTTATGATGATTCCGATGCTCGCGGTGGCTGGCTCGCTCGCGCAGAAGAAAATCCATCCGGCAGGGGAGGGAACCTTTCCCGTGGATGGTCCGCTCTTCGTGGCTCTGCTCATCGGCACCATCGTACTGGTGGGAGCCCTTACGTTTTTCCCTGCGCTCTCGCTCGGCCCGATTGCGGAGCACTTCGATATGTCGCAAGGGCACTTTTTTAAGTGACGCTGGTTTAAGGAGCCTTTTATGTCTAGTTCAATTTGGAATCCGCAGCTGATCCGTCCTGCAATCTTCGACTCCTTCAAAAAGCTCAGTCCCAGGGTTTTGATGAAAAATCCTGTGATGTTCGTCGTGGAAATCGGCAGCGTTCTCACCACCATCGCCTTCTTCGCTGACCTTGCAGGCGGCAAGGGGAAAGAGGCCATTTTCAGCGGACAGATTTCGCTTTGGCTCTGGTTCACCGTTTTATTTGCCAACTTCGCAGAAGCCATGGCGGAAGGCCGCGGGAAGGCGCAGGCGGAAAACTTGCGCAAGGCGCGCACGGAAACGCAGGCTCGAAGGAGGCTGGATGGCGGAAAAATCGAAACCGTTGCTTCTTCCGCACTGAGAAAAGGCGATGTGGTGGTCGTAGAGGCAGGGCAACCGATTCCGGCCGATGGCACTGTGATTGAGGGAGTGGCGTCTGTAGATGAAAGCGCCATTACGGGAGAATCTGCTCCTGTAATCCGCGAATCGGGAGGCGATCGCAGCGCCGTTACCGGCGGTACCACCGTGCTTTCCGATCGAATCGTGGTCATGATCACCACGAACCCGGGCGAATCGTTTCTCGATCGGATGATTGCACTCGTGGAAGGCGCGGTTCGGCAGAAGACTCCAAACGAGATCGCCCTGAATATCCTGCTTTCAGGTCTCACGATCGTATTTCTCCTGGCTACGGTTACCCTGCGTCCTTTTGCGATGTACGCCAATACCGATGTTTCGCTGGTGATCCTAGTATCGCTCCTCGTATGCCTGATTCCCACGACGATCGGCGGACTGCTCTCGGCGATCGGCATCGCGGGGATGGATCGCTTAGTGCAAAGGAACGTTCTTGCAATGTCGGGGCGGGCCGTGGAAGCCGCCGGTGACGTGGATGTTCTCTTGCTGGATAAAACGGGCACGATCACCATCGGGAATCGTATGGCTACCGCTTTCATGCCGGCTCCGGGAATAAAGGAGCATGACTTGGCCGAGTTCGCTGCGCTGGCTTCTTGCGCTGATCTTACGCCGGAAGGAAGGTCGGTAGTGACGCTCGCGCAAAAGATGGGGCGTAGCGTAACCGTTCCCACTGACGCGGAAATTTTCCCTTTCAGCGCCGAAACCAGGATGAGCGGAATTAATTATGGCGGAAATATTTGTCGCAAAGGTGCCCTCGATTCTATGAAGCATTGGCTGAGGTCCACCGCAGGCACGACGATCCCCCGTGAAGTGGAAGAGGCTGTGCAACATATTGCGAGACAGGGTGGCACGCCGCTTGTGGTCTCGAAAAATGGGCAGGCCGTGGGAGTGATTCATCTCAAGGATATCGTAAAGCCCGGCATTCGTGACCGTTTTGAGCGAATCCGCGTGATGGGCATCAGGACGATCATGATCACGGGAGACAATCAGCTCACGGCGGCGGCGATCGCGGCCGAAGCGGGAGTGGATGACTTTCTTGCCCAAGCGAAACCTGAGGATAAGCTCAAGCTGATCCGGGATCATCAGGCCGAAGGGCGAATGGTGGCGATGTCGGGAGACGGCACGAACGACGCGCCGGCCCTGGCGCAGGCCGACGTGGGCCTAGTGATGAATACGGGCACGCAGGCCGCGCGGGAGGCGGGAAATATGATTGACCTCGACTCCGATCCCACGAAAATTATCGAAATTGTAGAGATCGGCAAGCAGCTTCTGATCACCCGGGGATCACTGACCACGTTCTCGATCGCCAATGACGTGGCGAAGTACTTTGCGATCATACCGGCGATTTTTGCAGCCACTTTGCCTTCGCTCGGCGCGCTCAATGTGATGGGCCTGAAAACTCCGCAAAGCGCGATTCTGTCCGCAGTGATTTTCAATGCCTTGATCATCATCATGTTGATCCCATTGGCATTACGTGGTGTGGAATACCGGCCACAATCGCCTTCGAAAATTTTACAAAAAAACGTTCTGATCTACGGATTGGGCGGCGTGATCGTGCCCTTTATTGGAATTAAAATCATCGACATGATTGTTTCGGGCCTCGGGCTGGCGTAGCTGAACTATTGATAAGGGGTATTCTTATGATGAAAACAATTTATCGATCCGTGATGGCTACCGCGATCTTTGTAGTACTTCTCTGCGTAGCCTATCCGCTGCTCGTCTACGGCGTCGGGCGGGTGCTGTTCGCGGACAAAGCCTCTGGCGGAATTATTTATAAAGACGGCAAGCCGATTGGCGCGAATCTCATAGGGCAAGCATTTGCGAAACCAGAATATTTTCACGGACGGCCCTCCGCCGCGGGATCGGGATACGACGCCACGAATTCCTCTGGTTCTAACTTAGGCCCCACAAACCAGAAGTTTGCCGACGGCTTGAAGGCGAATGTGGAAGCCGTGCTGAAAGAAAATCCGACATTGAAAAAAGGCGATGTGCCCACCGATTTGGTCACAGCCTCGGGCAGCGGGCTGGATCCGCATGTATCACCGGCCTCAGCTCTAGTGCAGGTGGACCGTGTGGCCGGTGCTCGGCATGTGTCTGCTGATTTGGTTCGGGGCTTGGTGAATGAGCATGTGGAAGGGCCACAGTGGGGGATCTTCGGCGATTCCGTCGTGAATGTATTGCTCTTGAATCTGGCGCTCGACGAAAAATTTCCAGCCGGTAAATAGCCAGGGAATAGAGGAAAAAAGGGGGGGCGATGGGTTCAGTAAAGCTAGCGCATTTCACTACATTCAGCCTTTTTTTGTTTTGTGTATTTAGCTCGGATGCCAGCGCCGTTTGGGCTCACAGGCCTCTTTGTGATGACGAGCATTCGGAGGTGAATGACCACAAAAATGCGCTTGATAAGTGCATCGTAAAATTTGAGGCGAACCACAAACGGGACGACGATAAGTTCGCCGTTCAGGCGTTGCCTGAGCGGGAATTGCCATGTGTGGCTGATCTCAAGGCTTTGATAGTGGCGACCGAGAGCCTGAATAATTGCATGGAAAAACAGATGTGGTGGAAGCACCAAAAATAGAAGTAAGGGGCATGGCTGCGAAAGCGACGCTCGTTAAGTGGGGAAGAAAATGAACAAAATAAACAGCAGAGCATTAATTTGTATTTTATCAATGGGGGCGTTCGCAAGTTTCGCGTACGCCGAGGAAGCAAAACCAGCGGCGGAGCCTTTCGCGTTCGCCGACTTTACCTGGACTCCAGGAGGCTACGCGCCCCTAGAGACTCCTCTGGCTACGAAGTATTTCACTCCCGAGATCCGATTGGATTCCGCGTATCATTATTCCTTTAATCATCCGAGCGACAATACCATCTCGGGTTCGAGCGAAGTGTTCCGGCACGGAGAATTCCAGATCACGCATGCCGGGGTGGGCGGCGATTTCAAATACAACGACGTTGCCTTCCGTTTCATGACCCAGTTCGGAATGTACTCCACGACCACTCCGCGCAACGATTCGAGTCCGTCCCGCGGCCAGTGGCAGCTTGATAGCGCCTACCGCTATATCTCGGAAGCGTACGCCAGCTACCATCTCAATGTTTGGAACGGGATCAATATCCAGGCCGGTCTTTTCATGTCTTATGTGGGGCTCTGGAGCTATTACAACTTCGACAACTGGACCTACCAGCCGTCTTACGTATCGTCGAACACTCCGTGGTTCTTCAACGGAATGCGGGTTCAATTTTTTCCGAGCGATAAACTGAAGATCGAACCTTGGCTTGTGAATGGCTGGCAGTCTTACGGAAAGTTCAATAATGCGCCCGGCCTTGGCATGCAGATCTTGTGGCGGCCCAGCGGCTGGTTCACCGCTTTGGGGAATCAGTACTACGGTACAGACACTCTCGGTAACGCCCAGCGAAAGCGCTATCATACCGACGACAGCATCATGGCCAAGTACTATGAAAACCAGGCTGGTGGCGTAAGCAAAGCTGCGTTTTCTCTCACGGCGGATGCTGGCTGCGAAACGGGAGGCGGCGTAGACTGCAAAAGTCAGTATTTCGTTGGCTTCATGGCATACAATCGTTTGTGGTTCGACAGAGATCGTTTTGGTCTGACCGTTGGTGGCGGCGCGATCAGGAATCCAGGTCGTTACCTGGTTCTTTTGCCGCCGATCAACGGCGCGACGGCTACCTCGGGAACAGCTAGTTTTACCGAAAATCCCAGGGATCAATACACGGCATACGATACGCAAGTGACGGGCGACTATATGCCGACTCGCAATCTTACGTTTCGGCTCGAGTTTAATCACCGCCAAGCCAGCGTTCCTTACTTCTCGGGGCCAGGGGGCGTTACCCCTCCCGGCGGAAACACTGGATCTGCTGGATCTGACCCTGGCACGGGCTGGCAGCCAGACCTCGCCAAAGTGGAGAACCGTATCACCGTGGCGATGATGCTGCGGCTATAACGAAAGCCATGAGACTGGTCTTACTGATCCTTTGCGGTCTCATTCTGGAATGCTTCAGCAATCGGGCTGAAGCATTTCCCACGGGTACCATTTGGATTCCGAGTGACCTTACAGAGGATCAGAACGTCTGGCGGGCCGATAATCAAATTTACTTTACTCCGCACAAGCGTGCGTCAGATGCGGTGCCGCCCGCCCCTTCTCTCGACGAGGGCATAACCTTTTGTTTTAAGAAATCCGAATTTGTCGCTATGGAAGCGGGCGGTGACTGGGTCGAACCCGTAAGGGAGGATGCGCAGGCCCCACATCTTCATGCAAAGATTGTATTGCCAGAAAGAGGCGACTTCCCTTCATTAGTTGGCGGAATTTACGACCTTGGTTTTTCCGATATCACCAATTACAACGTCGCCTATGTGGGAGTGGGTAAGACATTCCCGCAAAAGGCCAGGGTTTTCGCAGGAATATTTTATGGCAATGGGGCAAGCTTGGTGGATGAGAACGGCGCACCAAGCAATAAAGGGCTCATGTTCAGCGTCATTTATCCACTAGAATTTCTCTGGGACAAATTGACCTTTATATTAGATTTTC
>Ga0207096_1014_pt1 | contig 31946 bp, 12 predicted proteins | sample Alteio_BWMinHeat_86_FD_153547 | JGI IMG/M metagenome (GOLD analysis project Ga0207096, IMG submission 153547) | Enriched cells from forest soil in Barre Woods Harvard Forest LTER site, Petersham, Massachusetts, United States -... | ecosystem: Environmental > Terrestrial > Soil > Temperate forest >...
AGGTGAGTGGGCGGCAGGCGCCCACCTATGCCATCTACCCAGAGCTTCTCGAGCAAAATAAAAATTACCAAGATCTCTATCAGGAAAATTTCCTGGAAAAGAAGTTCCTAAAAGAACATCAGCGCCCGCCAACGGAAGCCGAGCTTGCCGCGATCCGCGACGAAGCGCAGAAGCAAATGGATCTCAATAGGAAGGCGGCGGAAAACGCTCCCTCCGACCGTGCCTTTTATGACGCTGTAATGAAGACGCCCCGGATGCCGGATCAGGTGCATACGGCGAACGAGATGGCCGACCGGATTATGTCGATCACCTCACCGCAGTATAAGGAACGGATCACCAAGGCGATCACGGAAAAGGCGAGCGAGCCGGTGCAAAAATCCTTCGTGGAATTATACAACGCGTTTAATTCACCAAAATTCGACTCTTTCATGTCGGATATTGCCGACCGCTCCTTACAGCTCTGCCGAAAAGCAGGAGAGTGCTCAGCTCTCCAGCGCCTCGGGATTCCCGATAAGTACATGGCCCAGGTGCTCAAGCAGGATGCTGATGAGCTCGGCGTAAAGCTCGAGACCCTGAGCCGCTACGTAGGCCGCGAACCCGGCCGCCTATATTACCAGAGAATTCAACGCGGCTCCCTGATCATAGACGACGGCGCTCCCGGCAATCACGGGATGATGCCTCACGCTCTTCAAAATCTTTTTATATACAAGCAGATCGGCAAAGATCGCACGCAGAATCTTTTCAAAGAAATGACCGGCTGGACTTACGAGCGGATGTTCGACGCCAACGCCGCCTTCACCCCGATTCCCAGCACCCGTGATATCACCCGGCGCCAATATTGGACCGGCGTTTTCACGGCGGGAAACCGCGCTGAAGTTTCCAAGCTTGGTGAGCTGGTGGGCGAAACCGGCCGATATTCGGGATTCCTGCGGGAGAATAAGCTGGAACTCGTTGGGGTGGAAGAAATCGAAAATAAACAGCTCGTCAATCAGGGTTCGGTGGTTAATGCCCGCTATGGCGATAAAGAATTCTCTTTCAAAGTGGATAGAGACGGAGTTCCTGAAGCCGGCGCCGCCGACATCGTAAAATCCGTAAAGCTCGAATCCAATTCCGCCCATTTCAACGAAATTCTCGCCCAGCACGCCGGCGACTCCGCTTCCCTAGATAAATCCATGGCCGAAGCTGCCAGCGATCTCCCAGCCGTCAAAATCAAGTCTGGCGAAACACAGGAAGACGCCCTTCTCTCTCTCGCCTCTTCCCGTTACCCCGGCCAAAAAGTAGAGTTCCAGGCTCCCCAAACCGCTCCCCTGTCGGGGAGCAAAGTCTATATGGTGAATGTCGACGGAAAAACTACTGATGTCATGAAAGTTTACGAGACCAAGCCGCAAAACATGGGCCGGGAGATCGCCGGCCTACAGACTCTAAACGATCTCAAACCGGAAAAATTCTCCGTTCCCGAAGTCAGCGATGCTTTCCGCCTCGAAGAAAATGGCCGAAGTACCCCCGTGCTAATGATGAAGGCCGCTCCTGGAGAAGACGGAAATACCGCCTTTGCCCGGGTGCTCGCCTACTCGGACCCCAAAGATCTTGAGCAAGCCCGAAACTATGCCTCCCAAGTAGGCGAAAGCCTGGGCGAGCTGCATGGAAAATCGCTGCGCGCCGGCACAGGTCCGTCGGAAATTAGAAATTATAAAGAATATGAAGTCAGCAAAGCCAAGGATTTCCTAAATGATGTGGCTGGCAGCAAGCGCCTCGAAGAAAAAGGTTGGATCACATCGGCTGAGAGGGAAGCACTCGAGAAAAAAGGTTCGGAGCAAATAAATAGCTTCGCTAGAGACGGCCCGAGCCGCCTTTCCTTGGTCCATGGTGACTTTCACGTCGGTAACTTCGTCCTTAATGACGGCAAGGTCACGATCATCGACACAGAAACCCTCGCCGACAGCGTACGCGCAGGGCCCGACAGAAAAATTATCGGCAGCAGCGACCCCTTGAGCGACGTCGGGCGCCTGGTCGAGTCGATCGGTTATAAGAACTCCGCAGTGGGCGGTACAAACGCCACGATGAAAGAAGTAGAGCGGACTCTCCTCGAATCCTATTCCAAGACCAGCGGGATTCCGCTCGCAGAGGTCAAAAAAGGGATGGAGTTCCATCAGCTCCGTTACGACCTCTTGCAGGTATCGAAAGACAGCAAAATCTCCGAAGAGGCCCAGCGCGCGGAACTCGACCGTACGCTGCAACGCCTCGGCATCCGCGACGAAAGCAAGGCACGAGCTCCCGCCTCGGAACCGGGCCTGGCGATGCAGGAGCATGTGCACCGCTTTCTTCCCGACGACGGGCCTCACCGGATAATGGAAAAGGGTTACGCCGAAGACATCGTGGCTCGCCTCGTGCGAGAGCAGAAAAAAGGCGAGCGTACCATCATCGTCGCCGACGGGTTCGCCACCGAGCGCCTCCTGACCGAGCGCTTAAATAAAATTCCTTTTTCCGCGTTCAAGAATCTACCTCACTCGCTCCTATCGGAGGCCGACCTCGCCCGCGCTGCCGCGAAATTGAACGCGTCCCCCCATGCGGTTAGCGAGACTTTGGCAACAATTCGCAACCTTCAGGGTAACCAAGCCGCCGCCATTATGGAAGCTCAACTGCGCGCGCTGGCGGATGGACATTTTGCGAACGCTAAGCAGCTCGAAGAAGAATGGTCGCGCGGAAAAATCTACTATGTCAAAGGCGGTGATGATCGTTATGAGCACGTTGAGGAAATCCGGCGCATCCGGGAAAAAGAGAAGATCGAGAATGTGGTCGGTACGGGAGGATGCAACTCCCTTGACATAGCGAAAGCATCCGCCAGCAGCTCGGCCGGCTTGGCCGTGGTTCCCACGATCGTTTCCACGGCTTGCATTTCCGTGAACAAGGGCGTTCTGCAGAAGGCCGATCCAGTCACGGGAAAATTGGTCAAGCAGGCGTTTAAGACCGAAGTTCCCTCCGCCGTTTATGTTCCCATGCAGACGATCAAAGATACGCGGCCCGATCTTTTGAAGCGCTACAGCGGATCGGGGATTGCCGACGTCATAGGCCGCACTTCTGGTTACTCTGATTACCTCTTAAAGCATGGAATGAACTACGGCCCCGGGATGGCGACCGCGTTGGATAAAGAGCTCACCCGTGTGAATGAAGTCTTTGCGTGGTCGAAGTCGTTCAAAGGCTGGGACGAACCGTCGCTTGAATTCCTGACGAAAGAATCGCACGAGGCCTCGCTCTCCGTAATCCGAGATGGATCGGAGCGGTCGGTTGGCTGGGAGCACTCGCGCTTTTACAATCAAGTCGTACAAAAGTGGTCACACGAAGAAGTCAGGGCCACGCACGGCGAGATCATCGGATTGGGCTCGCTGATTTCGACAGCGAAGCTTGGTCAGGAGCTGGAGAAGGCCGGGGTTCCTTCGCAAAAGGCCTATCGTTATTTCAACGAAACCCAAAGCACTCTAAAGCGGCTCGGCGTTCCGACCACCGAAGCTGAATTCGCTAAGCTCGGCTTGCCCAGAGAACGAATCATCGAGACCCTTGACAGCGGCGTCAGTGGAATGGAAGAAAATGCAGTCAAGAGCCCGCTGGGGCAGGTGGCTCTCGAAAAGGACTGGAACACGTTAGATAGAGCCATTTCCCATTCGGGAACGGACCAGGCCCATGATGCCTCGCTAGCCTCCTCTCCTGCTTACAAAGACCTGCCGCTAGGCACCCGCGCGGAAGAAACGGCGAGAGACCTGGTGCAAGCGGTGCAAAGCCCCGAGCGCACGGTAACCAATATTCTCGAGTCCTGGGACGCGGCCTCCAAGCTCGATGTGGCTGCCACCAAGCTCCGCGCTTTCCCGGAGGGAGAGGCTCTGGCCAAGGAATCGCGCGCCTTCGTGGAAGGTGCAAACGAAGACCTCAGCGCCAATCGTTTTCTATTGCGCTCGAGCAGCGATCCCAAAGCCACCGCGCTTGCCTCGGAACGCACAGAGGAATCCTTCGCCAATCGAGCAGCAAAATTTGAAGAACGTAAGGAAGCCTTTGCAGAGACGAACTACGGGCAGCCGGAAGCGACACGTATCTTGGCGCAGAACGACGAAGGCGTGGCGCGCAGTCTTAAGGCAGGGAAAGAGCGCGATGCGATTTACTCCGGCGCGGAGCCGGTACGAGAAATTTCGAATCCAGTCCAAATGGCGCGTGTGCAAGAAAAAATCCGTGCGGGAAAGGCCGTAGACACTGCCGACGCCCAAGCCATCGTGCGCGAGGGAATGAGCCGCCGTGAATTCTACGACAATCCTTCCCTCTATAAGGCCCTGTCGGAAAATCCCGACACCACGAAAGCAGCGATCGCGAGCTGGAACTATTATTACGAAGACGCTGTGGATAAAGTGGAAACATTACTCGGAAAAAAGTACGTTCCTCTCCTCGCCGACCCTGGCATCGCTTCTAGGCACAGCGACTTCATTGCTTTCGCCCGATCGTACCTGGCGAAGAACGGTAACGTGGATCCGGCTGCCCTCCGAGCCGCCTATTCCGAGAAGCTTGGAAACGTCACTCTCTACCGAGGTATCCTGCTCACCGATAAAGAAGCGGCCGCCGCGCGGAAAACTGGGCTCGTGGCGCCCGGCCTGAGAGATCCTCAGCAAGCGGAAAACGCGCTCAAAAAGGCGTTTGATCCCAAGCAAAGCCGCAGCCAAAGAGCTTACGGCGGCAGCCCGCCGGAAGAAATCTTTGCTCGTACCGATGGTGAAAAACAGAAAGTTCACCCACGTGACAACCATCTTTACATGTCAGCCACTGACTATCCGGAGGTAGCGGAAACGCTCGGATACCACCCCAATATGCTGGACTACGGAGACCGGCCGGAATTCCAAGGCAAGAAAAAGCTCTACGTAGCCAAGCTCGACGTTCCCGCTCTTTCTACGGTTCGCCCGACCTCCGATAGCATCTTCTCGGCGCACTCTCCCATGGCCTTCCGGGGCCAGGATCAAATGCTTACCGTGGGGGAAAAGAAGTTCATCTATTCCAAAGACAACGGAGTGGAAGTTTTCGTTCCCTACCGGGTAGCTCCGCAGGACCTGAAGTTGGATAAAGTGAGCGGCATTCCACCTGAGTTCAAAATGTCTGTCCCCACCGACGAAGAAGTTGCTGCTTACGCCACAAAACTCAGGGAGGGCAGCGTTCAGGATAAAATAAAATACGTTGAAGGACGATTCTATAACGACTGGGGCAAGCATGGAAACTACGAGTCCGTGCTTAAAAACTGGATCAAAGACCCGGAAACTCCCGTAGCGCTCAAAGAAAAGTCGATCCTCGGAGTTCTGTCGGTTCCCAGGAAGAACGAATTCGACATGACCGGTCGCCTCTCTGTGGGTGATCTCCTGAACATGGCTCCCGAAGGCCAGAGAAAAGAGCTAACGGAAAGACTGGTTACCAGCACGAGTCTCGGCCCCCGGGCATGGCAATATGAAAAAACTTTCCTCCCCTATGCCGAAGGCGACTCTGCCCTGCAAAAATTGCTCGGGATTGAACCGAAGGTCGCCTCCGGGGTAGGAACCGAACGGAGAATGTTAGCCAGCGCGGTGGATGCTCGCGTGGGCCCTATCGCCAAAGAAATCGCCGGGAACGACGCCAAGTTTGCGGCGATTCAAAGAAATTTTTATCCGTCGGCCCTCCAAGACTATGCCAAGAGCGAAGGACTCAAGCCGACGGAGTTCTCAGAGCTTGGCAAAGGGATGCCGCATAAATTCAATGTGGTCGGTACCTATACTCCCAACGGCGGGAATTCGCCCCTAGTCTTTCGCGGAACGAGCGAAACCTTCGGTCCCAATCATGGATACCTCAGAGTGGAGTTCCCAGGCCCCAGCAACCGGATTTTCCGACCAGAGGATGGAAAGCTCGAATACTTACACGCAAGCGAAGTGGATGAAAGCAAACCCAATCCTCACTTCGATTACAACGCCCGGCAAAGCGCGATCAAGCGGGAAGGGCGCATAAATTCTACGGTCGAGGAGAAAAGCGTAGCGCCAGCGAAAGATGAGGCCCCAGTTCCGGCGTGGAAAACTACGAACTGGGCGGAAGTGAGCGATAAGGACCTCCTCGCCCAAATGAAGGCGGCCGCGAAGAATAAAGACGTGGACCAAGTCGGCGCCCTCTCGGTGCAGATGATGGGTCGTGATCTTAAGGCGATCGAAGCGAAAAAAGAGCTCGGCTCGATTGCGGAAACAAACAAAAATTCACTTCTGTCCAAGCACTCGTCTCCTCTCGAGGCCTATAACGCCGGCCTCAAGGAACAGCAAGATGTCGGATCGAATATGAGATTCGCTGGTCTTCAGTACTTGCATGCCGCCGAAGCTGGAAAGGATGCGGAGCGAGCCGCGAAAGCGGCGACGTACTACGAGAATCGGATGCGCATGCGGTCTATCACAAAGGACCTCGCCGATTTGGAAGCCAGATTTCCTGAAGACTTAGCGGACGTCGCGGGAAGAAGCAAGCCCTCCGACATTCTGGAAGATATGCTGAAGAGGGCGAACGGGCCAGAGGATGAATTCCCCATCCGCGCGTCTGTGGCAGAGCCGCAGCGCTACGCAGGTTCCTTTGACTTTGCCAACGCGAAGAATAGACAAATGCTCCAAGGCCTCGACGGAGATCTCTATATCAATCGCCCGTTTCCTGTCAGTAAGCAATGTATAGGCTCCTGTTCCGTGCATACGACCGCCACCTTTGTCGGATCCCACCTCGGCGAAGACGCCAAGAATGCTATCGATCCTGTATACCTTTCCTCTCAACTCATGAGAAAAAGAGCCGGAGAATTTCTCTTCTCCGACACGCCGGCCGTACGAGCGCTTGGACTAGTAGGCGAAGGGGCCAGAGGAGCGGAGCCGCGTGAATCCTTCGCCATCATCAAAGAACGGGGCATGCGCCCTCTTTCCGCCGCAGAGAAATCCAATCCATCCTTTTATACCCAGGGCGCGCATGGCGCGGAAAAGCAAATCCACAATGACATTGTCGCCACGATGGAAGCATGGAGACAAAAAATTCCATCCGGTCTCAGCGATGCTGGGAAGGCAAAATACTTGGAAAAATTCCAGGCCGCCGTTGATGAAAAAATCGAGAATACGCTTGGCAAGGGCTACCAGAAATTTATGGTAGATGGCAAATCGTTCGACCCGAAGTCTTTCGCCGAAAAGCAACTGGCAGGGAAAACCCGAGTCACGGAAATAAGCACAGCTTATACGATGGGAGATGTGCCCTTTGAGGAAGTTTTTACCGACATCCCCGGGAAAGCGAGATTTGAATGGAGACGAGTCGGGCTGGGTAAGAACTACGACGCCATTCTGGAAGAAGTAGCCAGCTCTCTGAAAGACCATAATTTCGTCGCCTTGGCTACCCATTGGGACAGCCGAGCCGTGAACGAGTACACGGGAGTGATGGCGTTGCGGCCTGGGGAAAAGATCAACAAGAATTTAGTTGGTCACGCCATGACGGTGATCGGTTACGAGAGAGATCAAGCCACTAAGAAAATAACGCGCTTGATTCTGCAGAACTCGCATGGAGACACCGGCCGCGAAGGCATATTCTTCATGAACCGCGCCTATTTTGAAGAAGGATTTATGAACGCGTATCGATTCGATTCTCCGGCGGAAGCCGTTTCAGGAAAATCGGTAGCGGCAAACCCACTCAAGGCACGCGCGCCTCCCACGGCTTTCCAGGATCTGCCGCTTTCGACCCGCGCGGAAGAATCGGTCAGAGACGCCGTGAATGCCGTTCAGAGTCCCCAGCGCACCGTCTCCAATATGCTGGAGAGCTGGGACGCTGGATCCAAGCTGGACGCCGCCTCCGCCAAGCTCCGCGCCTTCCCCGATAGCGAGGGCATCGTTAAGGAATCGCGCTCTTTCGTAGACGGTACCGAACAGGATCTGCGCGCCCAGCGCTATGCGATACGTTCCAGCGAAGATCCTAAAGTCGCTGCCCTGACAGCAGAAAAGTTTGAAACGTCTATTTCGGACCGTGCGGCCCAATTCGAAGAGCGCACAGATGCCTTCGTGAAGGCTCACGCAGGTCAGCCTGAGGCTCTACGCGCCGCCGGGGGCGTAGAAGAAGGCGTAGGGCGCAGCTTGCAGGCGCTCGAAGAACGTAACGCCATCTACTCCGGTGGCTACTGGAAGAAAGATTCCCCTCCGCTCCTCACGCCGCCGAAGATCGATCGGATTTCCTCCAACGACGTTCGCCTCACGCAATCCTATGTAGGGGCTGCGCAGATTCAATACGGCCTCGACGGCATGGCCAAAAAGGCCGGCAACTTCGAAGGGCTGCAGCAGGCCGCCCGCAAACTCGCCAAGCGCGAAGTTCCCGCCGTGACGGGCCCCGATCTGTGGGGCAAAACAGGGCTGCAAACCTATATCACCGACGGCCATCATAGCGGCAAGCAGCTCGACATGCTCGCCCATGGCCGCTACGAGGAACTTCCTGACTCTATCAAGAACATCATGAGCCGCGAGCAGCAGAAAATCCTGGCCCGCGATCCGGAACTGAAGCTCAGCACCAATATAGAAAAGACCTACCTATCGCTGGAAGAAATGACTCAAGACTTCGCCAAAAAGGGAAGCGGACTGCTTCCGGAAACAGTGGAGAAAAATCCGATTTTCGCCCCAGTGCTCGCGAAAGCCCGAAAGGGCGAGGCGCTGTCCGCGGAAGAAAGCCAAACTCTCATCAAGGCCTATCGCCACATGGCGCCCGACTTTGCGCGGGTGAAAGACGATCCGGTGCGTTCCGCCATCGGCAAGGCATTCATGGACATTCAGGTTAGCCGCGACATGCGCGACTACTCGCAGTTCCTTGTCGCCCGCAGCGAAGCTTCTCAAGCCATTAAAGACCTCCGAATCACCTCCGAAAACGCTTTCTCCCCGAAAATTCAATCGGCGCTGAAAGACATTCTTCTGGGCGACGAGAAAAATGTGCAGTACCTCCGCAGCATCTACCGCGAAGGTGTGAATAAAGATGGAGTCGCCTACCGCGCCCTAAACGACGCGGCCATCGATAAGGCGGTGGCGAAATACCTGGAAGATCCCGCCATCGATAAGACGTTGGTGAAGCCCGCCAGCATTCAAGAATCCATCGAAGAAAAAAGCCGGATCCTGCTCGACAAGCCCTATGACCACGCTTTGGGAGAAGGCGAGCACGGAATCGTAAGCTCGAAACCTCTGTTTTGCGCGGACAAATTTGACTGCACCACCTACGTAGAAACCGTCACGGCCGAAGCCCTCGCCCGCTCCCCTGAGGAAGTCGAGCCGCTGCTTCGAAAAATCCGTTATGAAGACGGAAAGGTGAGCTACCTGAAGCGAAACCACTTTGCCGAGCGCGATTGGATCCCCAATAACGAAAAGGCCGGGTTCTATACCGATATCACCTCTAAAATCGCCGGCGATGAAACGAAGACCGTAAACGCCACCATCGATCGCGGCGGCTGGCTGCGAAAACTCACGGCGGATGACGTGACCCGGCAAATTCCTCTGGCGCAAAAAGAAAAAATCATCGGTAAGATCCAAAAAGCGGGCGATGCCTATAAGCCAACAGATGTCAGTCTGAACTATATTCCCATCGACACCTTGCTCAAGGATCAGGCGGTGCTCGATAAAATCCCCTCTGGTTCTATCTTCAACATGGTTCGAAACGATACCACTTGGATCGTCAAGGGTGAACCCAAAGAGATTGGAACCATTATCAGCCATCAAGGATTCATCATCCGCAAAGATGGCGAGCTCTACCTGCGCCATGCATCGAGCGCGGAACAAAAGATCGTCGATGTCCCGATGAAAAAATACCTGAAAGACATGCAGCAGAACCCTTCGATCGCTGGACTGAATGTCTTGCGGGTGAATCCGAGAGAAGAATTTGAGGCAGCGCAGGCGTCCAGAATGGTGAAAACAGAGCGCTCCACTCCCCTCACCGAAATGACGGCGTCCTATAATGATTTCATCGATAAGAAACATCTGTTGGGCGGCCCGCAAGACAAGACGCAGTACTCCACCTGGGCCAAACAGATGGGAGATGATTCGTCCCTCTATCGCGGCATGGCGCTTTTTGGAGGCAAGAAAGATCTCGACGCTATCGCAACAAAGGGACTGGAGGTAAATCGTACCGGCCAAAAAATGGTTTTTATGGCTTCCGATCCAGTAGAGGCCCTGAAGTATACGGAAGTAGCTAATCAGATACATAGAATGAAAGATCCGGAGAACGGTCTCTCGGACGCCTGGAAAGGCGATGAAGCCTATCAGGTAGTGGTCAAAGTCAAAAAAGACACTCCTGGATTTTCTCTGCCCGACAAAGAAGAAGGATACCAGGTTGCGCGAATAGACATTCCGCCGAGCGCGATCGAGAAGATTTTCGTCTTCGACAAGAACGGCCCCAAAGAATTCCCCTTCAAGGAATACACCGTGGCCGAATGGAAAAAAGAGCTGGAAGCGCCCTCCTCGGTCCGCGGGCCTCCCAGCGTCTATGAAAATCTCCCGCTCAGCGCCCGTGTATTTGGGCCGCTAGACGACGTGACCAATACGGTGCTTCACCCCGTGCGCGCGGTCGAGAACGCCGTAGAGACGGCCCGTGCCGATAAAGCACTTACTGCCGCATCGGAAGCCATGAAGCCGTTCCACGGCGGAGAATCCCTCTCGCAGGAGGCCCATAGCCTCACGAGCGGAATCCGCGACGACCTCCAGGCCCGGCGCTATGCCGGCCAGGCGGATTCCGCTACCGCCCCTGTAATCTGGAAAGAGGCAAAATCTTCCGCCGACGAGCGGATCGCGAAATTTGAGAGCCGTGAAGAGGAATTCCTCAGCGCCAATGCCGGAAACACGGAAGCCAAGGCAAAATCCGAAGGGCTGCATGATGCCGCAAATAGAGAGCTCGATGCCGCTGCTGAGCGTAACTCCTATCTTGCCTGGGAAAGCCCTGGAAAGGAAACGAAGTGGAGATTGGAGGACTCCCCGCAAGCGATCGCGAAATCGGAACTAAAAGACAAAGCTGAGGCTTCGCTTGCGAAGGTTTCCGAATCCGCTCCCCTTTCTGAAACCAAGCTTGCCGGGCTCCAAGAAGCCCATGACGTGGGTCTCGAAGACGCTGCCGCGGGCAAGCTGGGCAAAGACAAAGTGAATCCGCCCGGCCTCGGAAACTATAACACCAGCCAGCTCGTCGATAAGGCGCAAATACTGGAGAAGGCCGGCTTTACTCGAGACGAATGGCGCGCGCTCCTGAAAGACGGAGTGGTCGGCCATCCCGTGGCGGAACGAGAGCTCATAGGCCTGGACGAGAAGCTCGGGCACGTGATCAACAATAAGTACGTCCTTGATGCGAAGCCGAAGATCCAAGGCAAAATCCTGCTGCCCAGCCGCGCCGAAAGCGAAGAACGCCTCAAAGCGGTGGCCAAGCTCTGGACCGATGTCCGTCCAGGCGAAGAGTTCAAGAATGCGGTCGACGATATCAAGAGTAGCGGAAAAATCGCTTCCAAATACGAACCGATGATCAAGGCCGCCAGGGACCGCATGAAGATGATCCGATTCCTTTGCAATGCCGTTTGCGAAGAAAGCGTAAAGATAAAGAAACTCGATAGGCTCGCGGCCACCATGGGTCATCTCACCGATGCCGCCAAATACGGCTCTCGCTCTGAAGTAAAAGCGGAAGCAAAGAATCTGCGAGAGCTGCTTGGAAAAGATAACCTTCAGCAAATCGATTCTGAGCTCGCCGGCATGAAAGCGATGAGGCGCCCCGTGCTCGAGGAGCACGTGCAATCGATGATCAAGTCGATCCGCGAGACCCTCGCCTCGAATGATATCAGCGAAAAAGAATTCCACGCGGTGCGGAAAAATATCGGCAACCTGCAAACCCTTGAGCTCACCAATGCCCTCACGGGCCGCGAGCTGGCTTCTGATAAAGCGAACTACATGGGCATTCACTCCGTTTATGAAAAAATCGGCGACGACCACGACGCCATGGTGAAGAAAGTTCTCCGCGGCAAGAAAATACCGAAAATCGGCTTTTCTTCCGACGAACGCGAGCAGATCGAGGAAGTATTGCGGGCCTTCGAGCCCGATAAAGCCGAACTAGCGCCGGCTGCGAAAGCCAAATCGGCTCCGGCGCCCACGTCTTCCGCCGAGGAAGCGGCTCGTTCCAGCAGCTTCCCAGCCACTTTGACGGACGAAACGGCCCCTCGGCACAATCCCATCTTCGATGAACGCCAGGCTCTCGAAGATCGCGCCCAAAAAATCCTGGACGCTCACGGAGACCAAAAGGCAAGGTCGGTGCTTCCGCCAGAAAAAGTCACGGAATTCTACCAGCGCAGCCAAAAAATCGACGATCTCGAAGCGGAAATCGCCAAAACAATCGAGAATCGCGATCTTAAGAGCCAAGCTCCCGCGCGCTATGTGTATGAGCTCAAGTCAGGGAAGGAAATCGACCAATCGCCGGAACTCGCAGCCGTTACTAAACAGAAAGATCTGATACTCCGCCAAAATAAAGGCGCCCGCATCCAGTATGACCCGCTGGGAAACGGCATTCAGGATTTAGGCGGAGCGCAAATAGACCAAGTGATCAGCTTAGCGCACTTCGATCAGAGCCTCAGCGGCAAAGACTTGGACTTCATCCTCCAGCACGAGGGGATGCACATGCAGAAATCGATGGCGGACATGGAAGGAAAGCCCACTGCCTTCGATGCTTACTTTAACGCCCACGGCGACTACAAGCTCGGCTCGGAGCCATATAATACCTATCTGCATAAGCAGGAGGAGGCCACTCTACGCACCCAAACCAAGGCCACGTTGCGCTACGCGGAAGACGCGGCCGTAGTGCGCGCCGTGTACGGAGAAGAAAAAATCCCGAAGAATATCCTCCGCCGGCTCCAGGATGAAGGTATCGACATTAAGAACATTTCTGCCGACGGAAAAATCAGCGGAGATTTTCAGGCTCTTCGCGAATATCGGGGGACTACGGAAGCCTCGCTCCGCGAAATGACCGAAGTGAAGGAGGCTCTGCAAGCCAAGGGCAAGAAAGCCTATACTCTGAACGTAACGGAAGACGGGATGCCGATCGCGACCTTTCGGAAGCGAAGTCCCGAGGGAAAACTGCTTTCGGAACGCACCTTGATTCTCGCCGAAGAGCGACCTCACGTAAAAAAAGGCGATTGGAAACCCGATCCTGAGCGTGCGCACAAGGAAATCACCGCTCAGGTAGATCACCTGCTGTATGCCAGTCAGCTTACGCACGACGAAGCCCTGCGCATCACCAAAGAAGTGGATCCCGCTTCCTTAGCCAAACTGGCGGATAGAAGTCCCGCTGCCATCGCATCGCCAGCGCGTCGCCTCCCCTTGACCACCGAGGAAAGCAGCGCGCTCCTAAAGCTCACGGAGCAGCATGCGCAGGAAGTGCAGCGGGAGATGGAACTGCTCGGAAACAAAAACGGGAGAGTCGTTCTCCTGAAGAAGGGAGAGGAAGCCAAGGGTGTAAAAGCGGATTCTGCTCCGATAGAGAAGGCCTCCGCTCCGGCCGCCGCGCCTACTCTCGCCGTTACGAATTCGGAAAAATTCCTGGATGCCGCGAAGAAGCTGGATATTTCCCCGAACAAACGGTCTGCCTTGCTGAAGGATATTCCGTCCAAGGACCTAGAAAGCACCGCGATCATTCTTCATAAGGTCGCGTCTAATGAATTCCTCACCCCCCATGAGGCGGAGTCCATCGCCAAACTTCTCGACGACAACAACATTCGCGGCATTGTTAACTATCACGGAACCAAACCGGAGAATCTAGACTCCATCGCTGCTTCCGGGAAAATATTTTCTAGAAATAACGACAAACGCATCTATGCCCTACCCTTCCACGCTCCCGGTTACTTCGGCGATGCCAAAGTAATTTTCCAGGGGCAGGCAGCATCGCTGTTTGGAAACTATCCGAAGGCGTTGGCTCTCTATCATGGAAACTATTACAAAGTTGGCGGCAAGTACCAGGTCACGCGCGCGGGTGACTTGGTCTTAGAAGAGGTCAAGAGAGACGGCGATTTCCTCATCGTAAAGAAAGCCAGCCTGATTTCCTCGTCTAGCGGTTTTGCGAACTCATCATCGAGCGTTGCCGACAGTCTACTCTTCTCCACCCGCGCCATGGGCTCCCTGCACGACGCGTTCGCCACTGCCATCCATCCGGTGCGGGCCTTCCAGAATTCCTTAGAGGCCAGCCGCGCCGAAGCCGCTTTCCAGAACGTGGGTGCTTCGTTGATGCATTTCAAAAATGGGGATGCCCTCGCCGCTGAAGCCAAAAGTCTCGCCGAAGGATTCGGCGACGATCTCCGTGCTCAGCGCTATGCGAGCCACGCCGATCCGGCCACGGCTTCGGCCATCCATAAGGAAGCGAAAGAATCTGCCGAAGCGCGGCTCGCGAACTTCAAAGAGCGCGAAGCCGCGTTCCTCGCCGACAACGCCGGTAATCCCAATGCCGAAGCCGCGGTCAAGCGTCTCCATGACGCCACGAACACCAAGCTCGACGCAGCCGCTGACAAGAATTCTTTCCTCGCCTGGGAAAAACCGGGGGCTGAAACGCAGTGGAGACTCGATCCAGTCACATTAGCTCAAAAAGATACTGCATTGCGCGCTCCAAGCTCCCCGATGTCACATCTATGGGATTCGCTCCGCGCCAAACTTCCAGGAGGATCGAATGTTTATCGAAGCAAAGCGGAAGGGGAAGCTCGTGAAGTAATATCCCAATCCAATCCTGCCTACGCTCAGCTCCTGGCAAAAAGGGATCAGGCTGTCTTGGAGCGCACAGCCTTCATCGATGAGAATAAGACCATTTACAAGGCCTTGCAGGTGCACGGGCAAGCCTATATCAATCCTTACGGACACTTCTCCTACGAGAAGCTTGGTTCGTTCGAAAATAAGCTGAACAAGTTTGACGCCGTCATCCGAGAATCCGCTCCGGCCGAGCTGGAACTCGCCCAAAAAGTCGACGAGACCTTGACGAAGCTCGAGAGAGAAAAGCTCGCCAGCTTGGGCCCCACGGCCTCTCTCGAAGATAAATTTAAGGCCGTAGGATATTCGAGTGAGGACAGACGCCTCGCCTTGGAAGCTGCCCTGCCTAGCCAGCGCAGCGCAGACGACTCCTTTGAGTTCATCAACGGCATGAAACACAGGCTGGAATCCTCCATAGAACCGTCCATACCTGCGGCACGCGATTATCCGCGATTCACGCGGGAGGAGATGTGGAACGCCATCGGGGCCGGCGCCAAAGGAGAGCGCAATGCCGATGATGCCTTCAAATTTCTGTGGGAGTCTCAGGCCAAAGGACAATCCCTGAGCCAAAGGGCGTATGTCGAGTCTGGACTAGCCGGCAAGCGGAGCGCAGATGACGCTTTATCCCTCGTAAGTGACCTCAGTAAAAAACTGGAGAGTAACAAAGACATAACGACTTTCTATGGCGCCGGCTCGGAAGCGCTGAGCTACGCAGCCTTGGCGACCGACCGAAACGCGGAGGACGCCTATCGCACCATCGTTGACCTCCGTAGGCAGTGGAAGGCGGCGAACATCCAGGTCGGGGAACCCGAGCGTGCTTTCTTATATGCAAGCCAAGCTGTGTTTTCTGGTGAACGCAACGTGGACGAGGCGATCCATTTCGTGAAGAACTTTCCCTCCCGGGTGGATTCGTTGGAAGATCTGCAGGCGCTTCGGGACGGGCTTCGAAGCAAGCAAAGTGCGGGCAAAGCGCTGGATCCTGCCTTCACGAAGTTCATTTCTGAGTCACCCGGAAAGCATGCCGGTGGGCATTTTGAGACGATGGAATTTAGCTTGGATCCAAAATTCGAGTCTCAGCTGGAAAGATCAAAAATCGTGGCCACCCGTGGGTTCGGCGATAGAGAGTTTTTAGGAAAAACTTACGGCGTAAAGATCGACCTAATCGACAAGCCCGATGGACAATGGGTGCGCGCTACCGTTCCCGATTTGGCGGAAGCGAACGCCGTCGCAAAAAAATATGGTTTTCAGTATTTCGTCCCCAAATCAAACGATGGAAAATCGGTGGAGAGGGAAGTGGCCCGGATGCTCGCTGAGGACACGCCGAAACTGCCTTATGATCCGATGCACCCTTTTAACCTGCATGATGTAGCGGAACATTTTGTCGGATACCAAGGAACGCCCCCGGAAATTTGGAAGCTATACCAGACCCGGGCGCGCTTTCTGACAGATCTGGAAAAAACTTCGATCGCGCAAAAAATTCAAAATCACTCGAATCCAACTCTGCGCAAATTCGCAGATCAGCTATTCGATGAGTACGCTGCGAAGGTCGATATGGGTACAGGCCTTCGAAATCATGTCTTTTCCGCTGGAAATCCCGGGGACCGCAACGCGCTGCTTCGGGATTCGTTTGCTCGCTACGATCAATTTGATCTAAATCTTACGGAATGGTCTACCCAGTTGACTGACTCCATGGAAAAACGCGCCGCCCGATGGGTTGACAGCAAGAGCGCCACGAGCTTGTCTAAAGATGAGTTTCAATTATTGAAAGAACTCACGGCAAAGCGTGCTGACATTTTGGATAAAGTTCCTCTTGAAGCTAAGACTTATCGTCTATCGGCTGACGCTAATTTCGTGGGCCGATTAGATAGCGGCCAACTCTATCGGGAGCTTCAAGGTCGCTTTTCGGATTCCGGGCCTGTAGCACAACACTTGGTTGGTGACACCAGCGCTTCCCGCATTCCTCTCACCGCCCGCACCTTCGGCGCACTCGATGACGCCGCTGCCACCATGCTCCACCCGATTCACGCGGTCGAGAACGCCGTTGAAACCGCCCGGGCCGAAAAGGAACTTACGTCTGCCGCCAATGCGGTGAAGACGTTCAAGGGCGGGGAATCCCTCGCCCAGGAAGCACGCAGCCTCACGGATGGAATCAGCGACGACCTCCGCGCCCGACGCTACGCCGGCCAGACGGATCCCGCAACCGCTGCCGTAATCTGGAAGGATTCGAAGGCGTCCGCCGACGAACGCATCGCGAGCTTTGAAAACCGCCAAAAGGAATTCGTCGAAGCCAATGCCGGAAACGTGAAAGCCAATGCGAGTGCGGAACAGCTGCGCGAAGCCGCCAATCGCAAGCTTGACGCTGCTGCCGATCGTAACTCCTTCCTCGCCTGGGAACGACCAGGAAAAGAAACAAGCTGGAAACTGGAGAACCGAGGGAACGAGGCACAGCCCCGCGCCCTGGCGAGCTTGGAGCACTCCACAGACCGCAACTACGAAGCGCTTCTGCGCGAGAAACCCGTGCAAGCCAATCTGGCGAAGATCGACCAGGCCATGGGGCGGGAATCGCGGGAGCAGCTTTTCAAGGCTTTGGCGCAAACGGACAAGCGTACCCAGGAGAATTTCCTGAAGCGCCTGCCGGCGATGGCCAACGACCCAAACAAATCGGAATGGAAAAACCTAATGGAGAAGATGCGAAGCTCGTCCGGCAGTTGCGAGCGTTAGTTAAAATTGAGGGGAAATAGAAATGCGACGGAACCATCAAAGCTCAATGAGATGCCGATACCGTAAACAGCCGTGGCTGTCGTTGATCGCTCTATTCCTATCCGTCACCGCGTTCGCCGGAGATCCCGCCGCGCTCGTACAATCCGGAAAAATACTATCGAGCCGTGGATGCACGACGGAGTTCATCGCAAAGCTCCAACAAGAATTCGCGCCCGCGCGAAAAGGCGCCTTTGAGCCCGCCGCGGAAGTGGAAAAGCGGATGAAGGAGAAGTTGTCCCCTAAGAAATTTACGGAATTTCAGGACTGGTACAATGGCCACTTCTTCTACGATCGCGACACCATTCTCACGGAAAACCTAAAGGTGAAAAAAGAAACGACACACCTGGATGCTCCCCGCCCCTACGACAAGAACGGTGAGCGCCCTTTCCAGGGTTATATGGCGGCGAAGAAGCAGTTAGCGGCGGTAGATCCCGAGAAGCTTACGCTGGCTGATCTCCAAAATACCCAACGCGCCCTTCTTTCCAAAGACAGCATTGACGAAAGCTTCTGGAGCATTTTCAAGAAGGACCACTGGTTCAAAAGCAATTCCGAAGAAATTTCCAACAGCGGATTAGGCGTGATCCGGGAAAAGGGGGCATACTATGACGCCATTGGCGACAATGCCAGCAAAGCTCTTCCTTTGTCGGGGGATAAGAGCGCTATACCTCTCAAGATTTCCGACGAGGTGCTAAACGGCAACAAGTTCCTGCAAAGAAGGGGAGGCGTGGTCATCACAGCTCCTCTGAGCAACTGGCGAAAATACGACGAGCTCTCGGATGCTTTGAGGGCCAAGCTGGAAGCACTGGAAAAGAATTTTCCCGATGGCCTGGATGGGCCCCTATACGACAAACTGGCGGCGACAGGGAACGACTTTGGCGCGCTGTTAGCCCGAAATAAGTCCCTATTCGCCGAACTGAAGTCGATGCGGCGGGAAGTGGTTACGGAGCTAGTCCAGAATAAGCTAGACAACCTCCGGAGTGCGCTCAAGAGCGCCAAGACAGAAGACGAAGTGATCCGAGCCGCCGCCGATTTTCATCACGACTTTATGTCCATCCATCCCTTCGAAAACGGAAACGGGCGCACGGGCCGTGTGATCACGGAGTCGGTGCTCAATCATTATGGTATGTCCAGTCCGATCTGGACCCATTTTGGCGAGGATATGGAGCTCGCGAAAAGTGAGTTTACGAATGAGCTGCGCGACAGCGTGAAACTATCTGACGCGTTCCACGACCAGCTCAATACTTTGACCAAGGCTGGGCTCGACTACAGCATCACGCCCGCGCCCTATTTTTCGGCCGATCTTCTGGAAACTCTGCCCAAAGCTTTACGGCGATTGAATCCCGAAGAATTCATGACGTGGGTGGCAGCCAGCCAGCGCTCAGGGACCTCAGGAAAATCCGTTTCCGAAGCTCTTCATGAATATGCGCAGTGGGCTAAAGAACTGAGTTACGGTCCCGAGAACACGGGCATTCGCCTGGCCACTCCTCTCTTCGAGAAGACCTTTGGCGAGCTCTCTCCGAACGCCGAAGTATTTAGATTGAAGATGAGTGAGTTCTACAACGATCGCCCCATCTATCGGGGCATTACCTCAACCAATGCTCTTTCCGAAAGAGATGTGCTCGACCACTTTCTACACCCCACGAGCACCACAGTAGGTATGGGAGTTTCAGCGAATCCCTCGCACGCGGAGTTTGGTAAGATTTTTGACAAATACAATACCGACCTGACGAACGATCCAAAGGCTCTCAACAAGCGGATCTCCAATCACGTAATTGGCAAAGATGAATATTGGAATAGCAAGTTTGCTTCGTTTACCGATGATCCAGATATTGCCGACAGATTTTCCCATGGCGAATTGATGTCTCCTGAGCACATGAAAAATGTAAAGTCGATGGTGACGATCGAAGCCCTCGATCGAGACGCGGCCAGCATAAAGACGTACAAGAAAACGAATAGAATTTGGTTGGAAGGAATTTATGAGGAAAGGGAATCGCTTCTGCTCGGAGGGGCCGATCCGGAATCCGTAAGCAAGGTGGCAGTGAAGGACGTCATAACAGGCGATCCGGAAACGGGCCTCAAGGTTTTGGGAAATAAGGTAGCCGAGCGCGTGGACTACAACCATATCTCATATAAGGAGATGGCCGGAGACAAGGCGCAAGAGCGAACCGTCGTTAATCGGATTTACCGCGTCGAGCCCGACGGTTCACTTACGGTCGAAATGGATTTAATGGCCAAGAGTGCGGTCGAGCCAAGTTCGGACAAAGCACTTGAGTCTGCCGCAGAAACGTCGATGGCGCCCTTCCGTGGGGAGAAGAAGCTTCCCCTCAGCGTCCAAGTCTTCGGTGCGGCCGAAGACGTCACTGCCACCGTTCTCCATCCGATTCACGCGATCGAGAATGCCTTCGAAACCGCCCGCGCCGAAAAGGCACTTACGTCCGCCGCCGATGCCGTGAAACCGTTCAAGGGTGGAGAATCCCTTGCGCAGGAAGCACGCAGTCTTACGGATGGAATCAGCGACGACCTCCGCGCCCGCCGCTACGCCGGCCAGACCGACCCCACTACTGCCGCCGCAATTTGGAAAGATTCGAAGGCCTCCGCCGACGAGCGCATCGCCAGATTTGAACGCCGCCAAAAGGAATTCCTCGACGCCAATTCCGGAAACGCGAAAGTCAATGCACGAGCGGAACAACTGCGCGAAGCCACGAATCGCAGCCTCGAAGCGACTGCCGACCGGCACTCCTACCTCGCCTGGGAAAAGGCGGGAAAAGAAACAAGCTGGAAGCTGCCGGGGCTCGACACCAAGCTCTCGGAAGCCATTGACAATAAATTCAAGCTCGACGCGAAACCAGCGCTCCAAGGAAAAGTGAGAATCCCGACTCTCGCCGAGAACCAGGCCAACCTCCGCTCGGCCGCCAAGCTGTGGACAGAAGCCCGCCCCGACAAGAAGTTCCTGAACGCGGTTGAAGAAATCGCGCGCACCGGCAAGATCGAACCCGCCGTTGCTGCTGAGTTCAAGGCCGCGCGCGGCCGCCTCAAGATTATCCGTTTCCTCTGCGAGGCCATTTGTGAAGACGGCGTAAAGATCAAACGCTTTGACAAGCTCACGGCGAAGATCGGCCACCTTACCGACGCTGCCAGCTACGGCGTGCTTGAAGACGTTAAAATGGAGGCGACAAAACTCCGCCAAATGCTCGACAACGGCAATCTCAATACGATCGACAAAGAACTCGCCGGCATGAAAGCGATGAGCCAGCCCGCTCTCGAAGAACACGTGCAGTCGATGGTCCAATCCATTCGTGAGACGCTTGGTTCAGAAAATCTCACAGAAAAAGAATTTCACGACGTGCGGAAAGACATCGGAAGGCTGCAGACGATCGAGCTCGCCAATGCACTCACGGAACGTGGCCCCGCTTCAGCCGCTGGGAACTATATGGGAATGAATAATGTTTATAATAAGCTAAGAAAAGACCACGACGCCATGATGGAGGCGACTTTCCGCGATGACACCGCTCTACCCCACCGTTTCACGCCCGAGGAAAGCCAGAAGATCGAATCAGTCCTCAGTTCGTTCGAGTCAGGCATCAAAGACAAAGCGGAAAATTCGTTGCAAAAGTTCCGTGGCAACAAAGAACTCACGCTCGAGGAAGTAAACGATATCCAACGGGCGCATGAAGTCGGCCGAGGCGAACAATTCGGTAAAGACGGCGTGAACCCGCCCGGAGTGGGCAACTATACCGACGCCCAACTCGAGAAAAAGGTGGAGATCCTGAAGGACAAATTCACCATTGAAGAGCGCCGGGCCCTGATCGAAGACGGAGTGGTGGGTGATCCCGTAAAAACGCGAAGCTCCGCTCGCGAGCCGGCCTCCGCTCCCAGCCTAAAACCCACTCTTGTCATCGGCCCAACCGATGATGAAATGGATAGACTCTTAAAAAATGGTGGCGATTTATTCACATTAAAACAGCGAAGCCCGAAAGAAGCCAAGAGCCTCAATGAGGCCGCGCTGCAGAAGCTAAAGAAAGAACCGTTTGAAAATCCATTGTCTAAAAAGAAAACGGGGCTGACGGACAAAGAAATAAACAAGCTCTACGACGACGTGGCAGCAAACAATCAGGTAAGTGAGAGCCTCTGCGGAGTCTATAATGGCTCACCCCAATATGGATTTTGCTGGGGGCGGGCCATGGCGGCTCACCTCAAGGCGCTGCAAACGGGTCTCCCCACCCGCAATGTGCGCAAACTCTGGGCGGTGGGTAATTTGAAAGCTGACGGAACCAACTGGAGATACCATGTGACGACTCTCGTGCGCGGGAAAAATGGAACCTGGTACGCCATTGACCCAATTTTTAAAAAGGCCATGCCCGCCATAGACTGGTACAACAGGATGAGTAAGGAGTTCGATCGCCAAGGCACTATGCGTATTTTTGCGAGTCCTGCCAATCGGTTCAATCCCCAAAGTTTTGCTAAATACAATAAGGAGAGGCTTGCAAAGGCATTCTACTACAACTTTTTCAGCGATTTAATGGATGGGGTCTATACGGAAAATACTGGCAGAGTTGGCCCCTGGAAGGGAATCTCCGAAGACACCAGCCGTAGACTAAAATTTGAAAGCTTAATGCAAAAATCCCTCTGGACGGTCGGCGGCGGAGTCATCGCCACTTGGTCTTACCTTATGTATAGTCAAATTCAGAATTTAAATAATCAATCGCAGGGTAGCCAAAAATGATTCTGGCCCCCCACCGCACTTAATTCGTGCTATGCAGCTTAGCCAACAAATTCGCCATTCTCTGTTTTGCGGCGTCCGCATTGGCGATCATATTGAACTTCGAGGGCGCGTCGAGAAACGGAATCAACATCGCCGACTGCTCCACCGAGAGCTGATCATAGTCGGTGTGAAAATAAAACTGCGCCGCTTTCGCGAGCCCCACCGTCTGATTCCCGAAATACGCCATGTTCAAATACATCGTGAGAATTTCCTGTTTGGAAAAATGCGCCTCGAGAACCCGGGTGACCTTATACTCCTGGATTTTGCGATGGATCGATCTTTCTCGCTCGCTTAGAAACTGCTTGGCCAGCTGTTGAGTGATCGTGGATCCCCCTTCCCTCAAGAAAGTGCCGCCGCTCAGAACAGATAGAAAGTTTCTGCCTGTAGCCCGCGCGATTCCTTTTTGACTGATGCCGTTGTGGTCAAAGAAGGCCTGGTCCTCGTGCAATACGAGGGCCTTGACGAAATGCAGAGGAAGTTTCTCAAATTCGATCGCCGGAACGGCGCGGGTCGCCTCCGCGTACTGCGAGCGGATCTCCTTCAAGATCGAATCCTCCGTGACCGAGTCGATCCGGTTCGCTAGATAGAAGGTTCCGCACACGGCCAGTAGCGTTGCCAGCGCGAACGAAGCTATCCATGCCGCTGCCCATTTTTTCTTTTTCTCATCCATGATGTGACTGATCCGCATTTTCATCTCCTCCAGGTGATTCCATCCTTGGCCACGAATCGGCAACATACCGCGCGTGGCATAAGACTCTGCTGTTTCCAATAAAACTGTCAGGTAAGTAAACCGCTCTATGCTCTTCACGGAAAATTCGTCGCACTCCATCTCCCGGAGAGTATTTCCCGTTTTTCTCAGCGCATGGGTCAAAGGATTGAACCAGAAGACATGCGTTTGACAAGCCTCGAGCAGCGACCAGAGATGATGCCGGAGCCGGCAGTGGTTGATCTCGTGGCTCTTGATCACGTCGAGCTCCTGCCCCTGCAGCGACTGCGGAAGAAAGACCCGCCGGTTCCAGACGCCGATGGAAAAGGGCACCGTGATGGCGCTCGATTGGTAGAGAGATATGCCCGGCTCCACTCTTTCAAACACGCCTTTTTGCCAGCGCCGCAAATTTCTCTCCTGCAGGAAAATGCGTGCCACAAAAAGCAATAAACCGGCCATCGTGCAGAGAAAAATGAGCTCGACGAAGGGAATGAAAACATCGGCCACGGATTCCTGAACCCGTCCCAAGGCCGCTCCGGCGGGATGACTAGGAAGACTTGCTTTCCCGGCGTTGGTTGCTGCCGGCAAGTGAGGTTGCGCCTGCGAAATTTCTCCGATTTGGGGCGCCCGCTGCTGGCTCGCCAGAAAGATCAGGAATGGCACGAGGAGCATGGAGAGCGAAAGCGCCTTCTGGGCGGCGATCGAGAAGCGCAGAGAAATCCCGTATTTCAGGAAGAGACGGTGCAAGAACAGCACGGGCAAGAGGCAAGCCGTGAAGACCGCATAACCTGATAGCCATACCGAACTGAGCTCGATCATCGCTTCAGCTCCTTTTCGCGATCGGCGACCATTTTTTTCAGCTCGGCGATGTCGTCCAAACTGAGATCGCTCGACTTGATGAAATATTCCGCAAAGGAAATTTTATTCCCAGAAAAGATCCGCCCGATGATGGTCTGCAGGCGGCCTTCGGTGACCTGCTCTCTTTTGAGGGTGGAAAAATAAAGATAGCGCCGGCCGTCTTGGCGGTGGCCCACGATGCCCTTCGCTTCCATTTTCTGCAGGGTCTTGAGCACGGTCGTATAACCGGGCTTTTTCCCGCCCCACCCCTCTAGTACTTCGTTCACCGTGGCTTGGTTATTCCGGTGCCAGATTTGCTGGAGCACACCCAGCTCCAGCTCCGTAACTTTCATGTCAGCTTTTTTCATCGCAGTCGCTCCCTATGACCCAAGGATATACGACACTTGTCGTAAGTCAAAAGTTTATTACGACAAGTGTCGTATGTCATGAAAACTACGCTGGAAAGTGGGGAAAAATCTCGCGCCGGAAAAGCTCTAAGGCTTGAACCAGGTGAAAATAAAGTAGGCGCCCACGAGAGCAAACACAAAGGTGCTCGCGGCTTTCAGGAATCCCGCATGGATCACGTGCCGAACTTTATGGCCGATGAAAATCGCCAGAGCCGTCACACACCAGAGAGCCAAGGTGGCGGCGCAAAAAATAGTGACGCCGTCCCCATGATAACGGGCGGCGATTGAGGCCGTGGCTAGCTGAGTGAGGTCGCCCCATTCGGCGATGAAGATCACCAAGAATGCTTTCCACGCGGATTTCAGGAATTTCGTTCGCTCCGATAAGGACGGGCATTCTTCTTCCGCTTTGGCTTCGTCCTCCTCGGAGTGAAACCAGGAATAGGCGGCAAAGGCGATAAATAGCAAACCTGCGGCGAGATGAACCCATCGCTCAGGCAGGAGGCCGATCAGGCTTCCGAAACAAACCGCGATCAGAGATTGAATGGCAAAGGCAGTGGCTACGCCGAAAAAGATCGCCAGCGGCCTGCCTCGCGTGGCCATGAGCAATGTCGCGAAGGCGGTTTTGTCTGGTAGCTCGGCTACGAAAATCAGCGAAAATGTGGAAAGAAAGAGTGCCCAGTTCATTTGGTTTATTGTCGCGCCGACTAAAGGCGCTCCTCTAAGAACACTAAACCACCTTTTTCCTCGAGCCAAGACAACGATTAAGTGCAGCTGTGATAATTAAAGCAAGGCAAGTATTCGATCGGGCAGGACGCGCTTAAATTTTTACGCCGATCGCCATCTATTATGAGCTCCGCAAAAGAGGCGAAGGTTTTCGGGAGTGTGATTTCCACCTTGGGCAAAGGGCTTAATATGGTCTAGCTGGAGTGCGTGCTTAGATTGGCACCGTTGCTTGGTGAGAGGATCCTCATATTGGCAGAAACCTCGGTCTCGCTTCCATACGTAGCGCTGGGTTGCCTTTGGAATATGGCGCGTGAAGGGCACTTTGTCCGGACATTGAGGCGATGCGTCTTGTGCTGGATTTTTCTCGATTTTACGTAATGCATCTCGCGCCAATTCTATAAAAAGCTTATCAAAGCGCCGCTCAAAGTTCGTATGCGATTTGCGGTCTAGAAGTTGATTTAGAAGAGCCGCTTCTTCGTTCGTCACCGTGAAACGAATTTCCAATAAGTTTTCCGAAACGTTTCTGACTTTCTCAGGACGTGGCGCCTCGGGAAAAAGACCCGCCAATTTTTTCTCTGCCTCTCGCTTACTGGAGCCTGAGAGCTGCGCGACTAGCTCCTTTGTTTCCTTTTTCTCAAGTCTCTCCCGCCTGGCCGCCACTTGGATCTGCGCTGCCACACTTATAGTAAGAATGCCGCTTTCAATCTTCGCCATCACTTCCGGAACAGCCCGTACTAATCGCATGGCCTGGATACGGAGTTGCGCTTCAGGCTCGGAGTATCCTAGCTTCTTCGTGCAGTAGGCAAAGAGAGAAGAAAAACCTCGCGCTAAGTAGAGCTTCCGCGTCTCCACCTCGCGCAAATAGCGCAGCACTTCAGCCGTGGCTTCTCGCTCCCGGCCCACGCAAAGAGCAAGGGCCTTCTCGAGTTCGAGGTCATTCAAGTTTTTCATGGGTTTCCTCCTTAAGAAAAGTTTCGGAGGTGGCATTACTTTGGCCTTATGGAGGAATAAACGTCAAGTGTTTATTTTAGAGCTGCCGAAAAAAAATAGACCTGCTGCGGTCGGCTGAAAACTCACTCGATTGACTATTGTTAGCTCTAAATCAGCGCCGCGATCTTGCTCTGCGCCTTCGCTACCGCAGTGTCTTTCGATCGAGGGTCTCCCAAGCCCTCGGCGCGAATGAAGGTCACATCGTTAAGCCCGATGAAACCCAACACCGCCCTTAGATAAGGCTCGAAAAAATCCATCGCCACCAGCGGACCATTCGACAGCACGCTTCCTCTGGCGGAGATCACATAGACCCGCTTGTTGTCCACCAGCCCTTTCACTCCCTCGGGTCCGTAGGAAAACGTGCGCCCCGCCCGCACCACGTGATCGATCCAGGCCTTGAGCACGGAGGGAATGCTGAAGTTCCATATGGGAGCGCTGATCACGATCACGTCGGAAGCTAGAAGTTGGTCTACAGCTTCATCGGAAAACCGGGCGGCCTCTTGTTGCGCCGTATTTCGCTGCTGCGGTGGAGTAAAAAAAGCAGCTAGCTGCTCCTGCTGAAGGTGCGGGAGCGGCTGCACGGAAAGATCCCGCTCGGTAACGAAAACCTCGCCATTTTCGCTCAGCTTCTCCAGCAATTCTTTCGTCAGCTTACGGCTGACGGACTCTCCGCCTCTAGGGCTGCTTTGGATCAAAAGAATATTCATATTTCTCTCTCCTTATGTATGGAACGAAACCCAGAGTGAGAACAGAACAAAGCCCAGGGTGAGTGGCCAGACGGCCCGTGGGGCTCTCCTCACAAGGATAAATTTACTTACCTTCATATAGTTCATATATAAATGATAATACTTCAAAAAATAATAGTCAATATATGAACTATCTTTATTGGGAATAAACGCTTTCCTGTGCTATACTTGAAACATGTCCGGAAAAAGACTAAAGAAAACATGCGGTTCCGACATGGAGGCGAAGAGCGTGCCGCTCAAGCACAAGCTATTGCTCCTCTTTTGGTCCCTCGGCCCCGCCTTTATGCGCTGGGCTGACTCGCACCAGCTGGCGGACGGGCTGACTCCGCAACGCATGCGCCTGTCGGAGATCTTATTCGACAATGGCCCCACCAAAATGTGTGATTTGCGCGATGAACTGGGCGTTACGGCGACCAATATTACAGCCCTGGTCGACGCCCTAGAAAAAGACGGCATCGTCGAGCGTAGCACCCACCCTACTGATCGCCGTATCACACTTATCAAGCTCACGGCCAAGGCGTATAAAACGATTTCTTTCGGCTGCACGGAATTCAAAGACAAGGTTTCGGAGCTCTTTAGCGATTTTTCCGCCTCCGAGCAAGAGCAGCTTTTCAAACTTCTCAAGAAAATGCGCGACGGACTCGTGAAGCGCGACGTGCTAGAAAAATCCGACCTTCAGGAACAGGCCGAAGAAGCCAGAGCTTAAGGTGGCGGAGATCTTTTTTTGCGCGGGACCTGCCGCAAATAAAAAAGCCGTGAGTCCCAGAGGGATTCACGGCTTTTCTAATCAAATAAGTCTTACTGACGAACGAAGTCGAACGAGTAGGAAACTCCGTTGGCCGTCGCTCCACCCTGCATGTGGAATTTTCCGTCGCTACCTTGGGAAATGAATCCAGTGTGGTCGTAGTCATACGGCATCTGCAGAGTATAGCTGATCTGCGCCTGACCGCCGCGCTCTTCACAAGAGCCCCGCGACGATGTGAAGGTGCGTCCGCCCGGGATCGTAACGTAAACGCTTACGCTACCGCCGCCCTGAGGAGTGACCATGACGGTCGCCGTTGCACCGTTCGAGTAAGCGCCAACGAATCTGCCCTGGCAAAGGAAAGTGGGGTGTCCACCGCCGCCATTGCCGCCACCGTTACCGCCGCCGTTTCCCCAGCCGCCGCCATTGCCGCCGCCGTTACCGCCGCCATTTCCCCAGCCGCCGCCATTGCCGCCGCCGTTACCGTTGCCGCCTCCCCATCCATCTGCAGAAGCAGAACCAGACCAGACAGCTAAGGACATCATCGCAAGTAGGGCACAAATTTTAAGTGGCATTTCAATTCTCCAAGGTTAAGGGGCGTGAGTTAGGCAAAATCTAAAACGTCCAAGTACAAGTTCTATGCCACGGCTCTCGTCCATATAAGTGCCTTTTATTGTTACAGAAAAGTCACTTTTTCATTTTTCTACCCGGTGCCACCCCATCCTCATCGGTGTCGTTACGACACCCCACAGAAGAAAGAACGGCCCCAGCTGGGCGAGCTTTTATCGTTGTTGACCAAATTAGGCAAGAATATTAGAATAGAAGGCCTAACCCGAGATTTTCCATGAAGAATTTTATAGCCCCCCTCCTGCTCCTGCTCGCCGTCACCCCAGCCCTGGCCTGCAACGTGACGCAATCGAGCGGCGGCCCCGTCGTCGCCAAGATTCTCTCTCCGCAGCCTTTTCGGGTTTTTCAGCGCAACCACAAAAACGTGGGACGCATTGCAGTGACCATTCAATCGAGCAGCCCCGCCGACTGTATTGAGGCGCGCCTGCTTCGCGGCGGATTTTTCGGGAGCGCGCTCACTCCGTGGACTACTGTGAGCTCAGGCGCCATCGATGCCCCCGCCGGCGGCTGGTACCAAATGGAAATTCGCGCCGTGAAAAACGGGGCCGCGGGCGCTCCCGCGACTGTAGATAACGTGGGCGTCGGAGAAGTTTTCGTCATCGGCGGACAATCCAACGCCAGCTTCTTCGGCCGCCGCCCCCAACAAAGCCGCTCGAACAACGTAGTATTCTTCGACGGCCAAACCTGGTCGCAATGCCGCGATCCGCTGACCACCGTCGACACCGGCAAAGGAGGCTCCCCCTGGTGCCTGCTCGGCGACGAGCTCGAAAGAAAATGGAACGTGCCCATAGCCTTCGTGCCCACGGCGGTCGGAGGCTCGTCGATGGGGCAATGGCAACCCGGCACGCCGAATCTCGAACGCATGAAGCAGCGCCTGTCGTTTTTGCAAGCAGAAGGCGCACGCGCCATTCTCTGGCACCAGGGAGAAACCGACGTGATGGTGAATACAGCGGGGGACCAATACGAATCCCAGCTTCGAACCCTGATCCAGGACTCGCGCAAGGCTGCCGGCTTCGATATCCCGTTTTTCGTAGCGGAAGTCACCTACCCCGGCACGGGCTTCACCAATACGACCTGCGCCAAGCGCAGTGATTGCAAGGCCTTTCTGGCGGAATCACGCCGGCAAATCCTGGCCGCCCAGCGGGACGTGGTGCAGCCTAACTTAAATATATTTACTGGATCGAAATCCGACGAGCTCACTGGAGATCAATACCGCTGGGACGGCATTCACATGAACGAAGCGGGCTTGCAGGCCCACGCCGAGCAGTGGCTTGCGGTGCTGGCAGGGGCGATTAAGTAGTTGTTATCTAATCCAATTAATACTTGACACATTTAATCAAGTTATGGTATCTCTCGCCCACCAATAAAACCAATTCGTGAGGCCCCCCATGAAACGTTCGATTCTTGTTCTAGCTCTCCTTTGTTGTTCCCCAACTCTTTCCCAAGCCTCCGGCGGAATTTTTAACGCCTCACAAATGCTTTCCTTTCTTTGCTCCCGCAATACCTTCGACTCAGACAAACAAGACTGCGCGAGCGCTGTGCAAGGCCATCTCTTTGATGCGGAAGCCGCAACTCTTTGCCAAGCTCAAACCTTCGACTCCGACAAGCTCAGCTGCGTGAAATTGATTGCCGATAAAGGCTATGAGTCCGGAGAAATCGCCTTCTGCCGCAGCCAAACTTTTGATTCGGATAAGCGAAGCTGCCTTTCAAGACTGCCCGGACGTTCCCTTGTGGTTGCAGAACCCCTTCCTTCCTGCAGCAACTCCAAACAGAGAACGCGCTCCCGCCTGATCGAAGCCATGCGCGACCTGCAAAGCGGAAATATACCCCATGCGGAAGAGATGATCCGCCGCGAGCTACGCGCTCTGGACGCTGAATAGTTAGTCCGTTAAAACTGATCCATGATCACCATCTATATCGACGGCGACGGCTGCCCGGTAAAAGACGAAGTTTACCGCGTGGCGGATCGCTACCAGCTGAATGTAACTGTGGTGGCCAATAAGGCGATGAACGTGCCGCAGAACCCCCGCATCAAGATGATCGTCGTGCGCAGCGGGCATCTTGACGCCGCCGACGACTGGATCGCCGAAAATGCCGGAAAAAATGACATCGTGATCACCGCCGACATTCCTCTCGCCGACCGCTCCCTCAAGAAAGGCGCGCGCGTGCTCGGCACTACCGGGGAAGAGTTCACCGAGGACAATGTGGGCGACTTTGTGGCGACCCGCGAGCTCATGCAAACCTTACGGCAATCGGGTGAAGCCCGCGGCGGCCCTCCACCGATGGACAAGAAAGACAAATCCCGCTTCCTCGGCAAGCTCGATCAGATCATCCAGGCGATCACGAAGACGTTGTCTTCTTGAGCCAAAACGAGCGCAGCGCGCCCGCCGCGATGAGCACCAGAAAAATATAGGGCAGGTAGCTATAAGGCGCATCCGGTACCGGGTAAATGCTTCCGACAATCGGGATCAGCAGCAGCAGCACCGCGATGACCGCCGTGGTGATTTCTTTAAACCGCAACTCGTTTCTTTTCTTCAGATAGGTAGGCGCGGCGATCGAGACGAGTACGTACGAAAGCAGGAATCCAAACGTCGCGATCGTTCCGAGGTATCCGAAGATGTCCATGGAACCCACTCCGCGAGCCAGGAGTACGATCGGCATGAACCCCGCCACAAAGGCCGAGACCAAGACGGCGATATGAGGAGTGGCATGCGTGTGGTGAGTGCGGGCCGTCGATGAATGAAAAAAGCCGTGCTTCGCCATCGAATACATCACCCGGGAGGCGGCATTGATACTGGCCAGTCCGCAAGCTGCCTGGCCGATCATCGCGCCCACCACGAGGGGAATGCCAAGCTGCGGAAGCCCGGACACGTTGGCCAGATCGAGAAGTGGTGAAGCGGATTTATCCAAAGGAGTGGCCATACTCCGGAACGCCAGAACCAGCACATAGGAGACAGCGGTGAAGAAAAGCCCCACTGTGAGCACGGAGAAAAACACCGACTTGGGAATGGATTGCAGCGGGCTTTTTGCTTCTTCGCCCAAAGCCGTCGCGCTCTCAAAGCCCACGAAGCTGAAGATCGCGAGAACAAGCGCCATTCTCAATCCCTGGAAAGTACCACCAGTTCCCTGGAGCTGAGGAAGGTCCACAACCTTACCCGAGCGGAAAAAAAACAAAACCAGAACGATGATCAGACTTACCGCCGCGAACTCGAGCAGCAACATCGCACGGGTCGAGAGCTGAACGTCCTTCCAGGCAACCGCCGCGCAGAGAACCACGCAGCCGATCATCAGCGCGAGTTCGAGCCCGATCCCAGACTGGAGATGAAAGAGCGCGGTCAAGACCACGCTCGCGTAGTTGGTGAAGCCGGCGATCGTGGCCGAAGCGGTAAAAATATAGGCCAAGAAAAGCGCCCAGCCCGATAGCGTGCCCCATTGCTGGCCAAGCCCCTGGGTGGTGAAGGTATAAAGCGCGCCGGGAGAAGCGGATCTTTTGGCGAACGTATTGATCTGCGCCGTTACGAAAAGCATGGCCGCCGTAGCGACGGCATAGGCGAGCCAGGTGATATTTCCGGCGCTCGCAAAGACCAGAGGAATGATCAGGGCCGGAGTGGCCGAAGGCGCGATATTCGCCACCGATTGAGCGAATACTTCGGAAAAGGAAAGGGCGCCCTGCTTGAGGCCGTGGTTCTGATCAGTATTTTTTGGCATAGAAACAATGTTGCCTTCCCTGGGAAGGGAATGCCAACAGACTCGGCCGCGTCCCCAGTTTTTGGCCTCAATAATATGGGACATTCTCCTTGTCCCATATCTAGCTTTGGGACACTATAAGTCATGTAAATTTGATTTGGCCGATATTTTGGACAGAAATCGGCGAATTA